>Ga0315281_10000139_pt1 | contig 91163 bp, 95 predicted proteins | sample YL17G07_0_MG_FD_204540 | JGI IMG/M metagenome (GOLD analysis project Ga0315281, IMG submission 204540) | Sediment microbial communities from Yellowstone Lake, YNP, Wyoming, USA - YL17G07_0 | ecosystem: Environmental > Aquatic > Freshwater > Lake > Sediment | place: USA: Wyoming | collected... | reverse complement strand
AAAGGAACGCAAGGAAAAACAGACGTTAACTGCCTTTCTTCGCGAGCTTAGCGTAAATATTTTTGCAATTTTGAGTATAATCTTTTATCTTAATTACCAAGGGAATTGAAACGAGGTCTGTAGGAGGCATCGTATGGAAGAAAAGGATTTTGACCGTCTCAAGCAGATTGTAACGGATATTGTTGGCAGCCAATTAGAGAAACAGAGGGAAACGGCTAATGAGGATTTTCAACACCACGTCGGCATTCTGACCGAGGATTTCCAACATAAACTACAGATCGTCGCCGAAGGTCATCAGATGCTGTCGGAGAAACTGGATCGCGTAGAGGAAAATCTGGAGAACAAGATCGGCGCCGTAGCAGTTGATCTGGCCGCGCACCGGGCAGATACGGAAGGCCACAAAAAGGGATATATGGTGAGGGATCCTGAGTGAGCGGTCAGCGAAAACTGCAACAGTATAGACCCTGAGCGTTTGCTAATAAATGGTTTAAGAGAATGTCAATAATTAAGTCTGATAATCATATACCAGCAGATATGCAAGGACAAGCGACATCCTTATTCAGAAAATATTCCGGAGCATCGACAAGGTCGAACTGGAAGACGGGGGCACCATGATCGACGCAATCAATCGCGCCGACAAGCGGGGCCTGTTCGAAACGGTGGACGAAATTCGCGAGACCCGGGACCTGCGCAACAAGATTGCCTATGAGTATTCGAAAGAGGACATGGAGAAGCTGTTTGGCGATGTTATGCGCCTCACTCCGCGTCTTTATCGTATTGCAGAAAAAATATTCGCCTATTGCGCCCGCTTTGGCATCAAACGGGGGGAACAGAAGAAGTAAGAGCATTAACGTGAGGCATTATGGAAAGAATTATCAATATCCACATCGAAAAACTGCCCGAGGGCTTTTACCTTGACACTTCCGATGACGTCCAGGGGTTGGTGGCGCAGGGCAGGACCGTCGCGGAAACAATGGAAATCGCACGGGATGTAGCGCGCAGATTACTGGAAGCACAGCGTAACTGTAAGAAAATCGTAACTACTCAGGTCTTTCTCACACAAAGACACAAAGGCACGAAGAAAGGCTTTGAATCCCGGGTTAAAAACCAGTAACTATTCAGCATGTTTATATTCTGAAGGCGTTACACCAAGGAGAGCCCTTATTTATTTATCCGCAGATTTCGCAGATTACGCAGATTTTAATAAATCAAGTTTGAGGACATCGTAAGAAAGCAATTTTGCCAGTCACCAAAAGCGCAAAGTAATGCTTTAATAAATTAAAGGTATTTCTGTGTCTTATGTGCATTATGTGGCTAACACGATCTTTTACGGCTCAATCAAGCTCGAAGTTTAATCTGCGTAATCTGCGAAATCTGCGGATAATGGATTTGAACTGAGTAGTTACAGAAAATCTAAAATTGCCGCAGGTAACGAAAAGTTTTGACCTGCAACTTGTGGTAGCTACCTGAGATGGGTCGGCTGGCGGGATTCAGGTATCGCGAGATAATAAAACGCCTCAAAGGGTTCGGTTTCGTATTCGATCGCCAGGCCGCGGGCAGCCATGAGGTGTGGTTTAGTGCAGCGACAGCTGCCGTTTAAGGATGTGACTGATGAGTACTCTCATTAAAATCGAGAATCTGAAAGGGTTGGTCCTCGAGATCAGGGGGCAGAGTGTTCTGCTTGACAGCGCTGTCGCCAAAATTTACGGTGTAGAAACCAAGCGAATCAATGAGGCTGTCAAAAACAATCCGGACAAGTTTCCAGGCGGATACCTGATCGAACTTGACAAAAATGAGTGGGATGCATTGAAGTCGAATTTTTCGACTTCAATGAAGGGTGGGAAAGTAAAGCTTCCAAGAGCGTTCACGGAAAAAGGACTATACATGCTTGCCACCATTCTCAAGAGCCCGGTAGCAACCCAGGCAACTATCTCGATCATCGAAACTTTTTCAAAAATTCGCGAGCTATCAAGAAACGTCAAAGAGCTATCGGATGCGAAAGACAAGGAACAGCAAAAATCGCTCATGCAAAGAAGCGGTGAGCTAATATCCGAAATTATGGATGACGATTTGCAAACCAGCGATGCGGAAACCTCCATTGAACTGAACTTCGCCGTGTTGAAGTTTAAACATACGGTAAAGAAGAAGCGTGGCAAATGATGCGCTTTCTCAGTAACTCAACCAGAGCGAATGGTTATAACGAAACTGGAAAAGAGGCATGAAAATGAAATCGAGGAAATCTTTGGAATCATCCCGGTGATATGCCCGAGGGTACGCTGACGGCGATCCTGGAACAGCGGGCATTGAGCCGGAAGTTTTTGTGAAAAAGTATTGAAAAATTTGAAGTGACTGATGCGAAAGGGAACGTAGTAAATGGCTGAAGAAAAAACCCTTATAATCGAGGCGGGCCGCACAGAAAAACATTACTGGCTGGATCTCTGGCGCTACCGGGAGTTGTTTTACTTTCTTGCGTGGCGCGACATCCTGGTGCGGTATAAACAAACGGTGATCGGCATTGCATGGGCACTGATACGCCCGCTATTGACGATGGTGGTTTTTACCGTGGTTTTCGGCAAGCTGGCAAAGCTGCCTTCGGAGGGGGTGCCGTATCCGATTCTGGTTTTTGCGGCCATGCTGCCGTGGCAGTTCTTTTCGAACGCCCTTTCAGAAGCAAGCAACAGTCTTATCGGCAACGCGAACCTGATTTCGAAGGTCTATTTCCCCCGCCTCATCATACCGGCGAGCGCCGTGATCACGAGCTTTGTGGACTTTCTTATCTCCGCCATAATCCTTGTTTGTCTCATGGTCTGGTATCGCTTTGCGCCGGATTGGAGAATTTTATCGTTGCCGCTTTTCGTCGGGATCGCATTTGCGGCAGCAATGGGGGCCGGCCTCTGGCTAACGGCGCTTAATGTCAAGTATCGGGATTTTCGGTACATCGTGCCGTTTATCGTCCAGTTCGGCCTCTATGTTTCTCCCGTCGGTTTTTCGTCCGGCATTGTGCCGGAGAAGTGGCGACTGCTGTATTCGCTTAACCCCATGGTCGGCGTGATCGACGGGTTCCGCTGGGCGATCCTGGGAAACGAGAGCAAAATCTATCTGCCCGGGTTTATCCTTTCAATGGCCATTGTCGGATTGCTTCTTGTTACCGGCATTCTTTACTTCAGGAAAACCGAGAAGTCGTTCGCGGATGTGATATGAGTCTGAGCGAAGGGCGGAGAGCTGAGAGCAAAGAGATAAAGGCAGAGAGCTGCGAATGGTGAGCTTTCGTTTTGAAAACCTGGAGATATGGCAGCGAGCAGTCGATGTTGCCAGAAAGCTGTTCAGGATCGCCGATATCTTGGAGGACAAGAAGCTTTTTCGTTTTGCAGAGCAGATACGCGGGGCAGCCCTTTCCATGCCTAACAATATAGCGGAAGGATCGGACAGCACCTCGAAAAAAGAATTTATCCGATATCTTGATATCGCAAGAAAGTCCACGTTTGAGAATGCGAGCATGATGCTGGTATTTGCAAAAGATGATTTAATTTCACCGGAGTTAAAAGATGAGGTTTTGGTCGATCTCGATGGATTGAGTAGGATGATAACGGCTTTTTCACGAACATTAGCTGTGACATACGCAAAAAAGCAAGGAGGCAGTAGCTAAAGAATACAGAGGATTGGCGATATTAACTTTTTGACCTTCGCCCGAACCTAACGAAGGGTTGAGCGTTCCGCAATTTTTCACTCTCAGCTCTCACCTCTGCGCTTACTATACTATGTCCAATATTGTGATAAAGGTCGAAAACCTGAGTAAAAAATACATTCTTAGCCACCAGAGCCAGGAACGGTACACCGCCCTGCGCGATGTGGTGGCAAGTAAAGCAAAGAGCTTTGGGCGAAGAGTTCTATCTCCATTCTTCAGCTCTCCGCTCTCTGCTCTTAGCCCTACGCGCGAAGAGTTTTATGCTCTTCGCGATGTCTCCTTCGAAATCAAGCGGGGCGATCGCGTTGGAATTATCGGGCGCAACGGAGCGGGCAAGTCAACACTTTTAAAGATCCTGAGCCGCATTACGGAACCATCCAGCGGACGGATCACGATTAAAGGAAGAGTGGCAAGCCTTCTTGAAGTGGGCACGGGATTTCACCCTGAGTTGACCGGGCGCGAGAATATTTATTTAAACGGCGCGATCCTGGGGATGGGAAAAGCGGAGATCAAGCGCAAATTTGACGAGATCGTAGCGTTTGCTGAAATAGAAAGATTTCTTGATACGCCTGTCAAGCGGTATTCGTCGGGGATGTATGTGCGGCTTGCCTTTGCTGTGGCGGCTCATTTGGAGCCGGAGATATTGATTGTGGATGAAGTACTCGCGGTCGGGGATGCGCAGTTTCAAAAAAAGTGTTTGGGGAAAATGGAGGAAGTTGGAAAAGAAGGGCGGACGGTTTTGTTTGTTAGTCATAATATGACGGCAGTGCTCTCTCTTTGTACAATAGCTGCATGGCTATCTAATGGAAAGCTCATGGGTCTTGGTAATGTTGATAGCGAAGTAGGCAAATACCTTAACTCAGGAGAAGAGCGCGACAAAATTAGTTCTCACCATGAGTATAAATTAGGTTCAAATCTTATACTCAAAAAACTTGAATTCAGTCCCAACCCAATAATTAGCGGAAAACCACAACAATTTATTCTTGTCGTTGAAAGTATTTCAACGGAGGTTATCGATTCAATTGTATTGTTGATATATTCCAGATTAGGCGTTCGCGTAGCAATTATAGACCTCAGAACAAAAAAATATCCTTTGCGTGTTGATGGTGGCAGGCAGGTAGAAATTAATGGACTGATAAAATCACTACCCTTGGTGGAGGGAAATTATAACATAGGCATTTTTATAAAAGGTGATAAGACCTATAAAGATTTTTTTAATGTGATAAATTTGGCAGTGAAGGCTCCAAATAGTAATGAAGTAATTGCTAAATATCCGCCAAGTGTTCGAGGGTATTTTGAACTGGAATATACATTATTCTGAATTTTCATGCAGAGCATCGGGTGCGCTACAGGGTGATTAATATTTTTCTTCAACTTAAGCTTTTGCAATTTAGGGATTAAAGCAGCTATGAAAAAATTTAAATCAATTTTTATTGCGTTATTAGGCAAAATACTTAGAGGTATGCAGCTAAGAGTGAAACAATTTAATGATATAGATAATTTTGAATCTTACCTTTACTTTTTGCTACAGAAGAAAAAAACACTCAGTTTTATTCAAATTGGAGCCAATGATGGCAAAATGGCCGACCCGATTTACGATTTTGTTTCGAGAAATCACGAACGCGTGAAAGGGATCGCTGTTGAGCCAATGAAAGACGTTTTTCAGCAATTAGTAAATAACTATAAATTGTATAATGAAATAGTACCTATCAATCTAGCAATACATAATATTAAAAAAGAAGTGACACTGTGGAGGATTGATCCTGAAAAGGAGCATTTGCTGCCACTATGGGCCAAAGGCATTGCATCTTTTGACAGAGAGCATCTTGTAAAAAAGAATTTAGAGGAACACATGATCGCTGAAACAGTTCAGTGTATCTCGTTAGGAGATTTGGTTGATAAATACAATTTTGCAAATGTTGATTTATTGCAGATAGACACAGAAGGTTATGATTCTGAAATTATACTGAATATTAATTTTAATAAAATTAAACCTCAGATAATACACTTCGAGCATGGGTTCTGCCATAGTCATATGAATGAGCAGACATTGTTGAAAGTTCGCAAATATTTGCACGATAATGGCTATGAGATTGCGTTCTCATCTTATGATGCTACTGCTTATCTCCCTGAGTTCATAATTCAGGGAGATTAATGCAATCTGAACAAAGCATTCGTGCGAACTATTGAGCTTTAGATACACTATCCTTTTACTTATGTATACAAGAGTCAAAAATTATCTTCAACTCTCAATATTTACATTCTTAATGAATGCAGGTGTTGATAACGACAATAATCAGGTAGTGGACCTGATCTATTCAGATGTGTTTAGATATTATAATAAAGGAGATTGCTTTCATCTTAGGAAAGGTTTGCTCGAACATCCCGGGCTAAAATTTTTATTCTTTTTCAGGTTGGCCTCCAGAAGACCGAAGAATTTCGTAAGAAAGAAAATACATAATTGGAGCTTTTACTTTTTTAGAAGATATTTTTACAAATATGGGTTCCAGATACCACTTGCTACTGAAATCGGAAGAGGTTTCCAGATATTACATTTCGGGAATATCGTATTCAACCCAACATGTACAATTGGAATAAACTGTACAGTTGCCCAAGGGGTCCTCATTGGTCAAAGTAACCGTGGTGTGCCGCGCATTGGCAATCAGGTATGGATAGGTGCAAACGCGATCTTAGTCGGAAATATCGTTGTCGGAAGCAATGTATTGATTGCACCCGGAGCCTATGTAAATGTGAATGTGCCCGACAACTCCCTGGTTATCGGAAACCCTTGTACAATATATCCTAAAACAACTTCCATAATTGATGGCTATATCGTTAATAGAGTACCTGCAATCTCATGACAAAGATTGACATCCCTGAAATACCACTTAACTCTGGTGAAAAAATCCCCAGACTAATCCACTATTGCTGGTTTGGAGGAAAGCCGCTTCCCTCTTTATCCAAAAAATGTTTAAAAAGCTGGAAGAGATATCTGCCTGATTACAAAATAATCCTATGGGACGAGACGACGTTTGATATTGCCGTGCACCCTTATACCAGAGAAGCTTACGGCGCAAAGAAATGGGCATTCATTACCGATTACATCCGGCTGTATGTTTTATATCATTTTGGTGGTATCTACATGGATACCGATGTTGAAGTGATTAAGCCGCTGACCAGGTTCTTGACAGATCCAGCATTTACTTGTTTTCAACCTCCTGACCATATCCACCCTGATAAAATTGTAATTCAGACAGGGATGATCGGAGCTGAAAAGGGTAATTTGTGGATTAAAAAAATGCTAGATTATTATGAGAATAAAAGCTTTCTTGATAAAAATGGGGTTCCAGACTTAACGGCGAATCCATTTCCTTTGACAGATATCACCATCAAAGAGTTCGGCTTAAAATTGGATCTATCGTTTCAAACGCTTATGGATGCGGTTGTCATTTATCCCCAGGATTATTTCTGCCCAATAAATTGGAAAGACAATAAAATTATACAATCAGAAAACACGTATGCAATACATCATTTTTCAGGTAGTTGGATTTCAGATAAACAATACAGTAAATCCATTAAATTACGTAAGCAAGCAGGTATTTTTTTAAAAAAAACATTCGGGGAAAATAACTATAACATAGTAGCTAATGCGTTATGGCGGAAGTTTTTCAAATTGAAATAGAGACAGTACTTAAAACGTTGAGGCGGTTCTTATGAGTGAGTATCAGAGTAAACATTTGAGCGGATTAATGGCTCGATATCGACTTTTCAAAACGCTCTGTTGGGGTAAAACGGAAGCTCTGATAAATGAATGTGTGGTCTATTTAGACAAGGTGGGCCATGTTTATCCTGGAGTCTGCGCTGACCTTGAACCGTTTAGTTTTCTTGAGAAAGTCTATGGACAATATCCTCAGTCATTATCGCACCCGGATTTTTCTGATTTAACTTCCTATCATTCCTCTAAAAACTTGAATGATCGACTATCAGAATGGAACGCTGAGCCTGAGGTGTCTCTGTTTATTGGAAAATTAATATTTGGAATGAATGCAACAGTCGCGGTTGAAATAGGTTCTTTCGTGGGTGCAACCTCAGCTTACATAGCCAGAGCATTTTCATGTATGACTCCAAACAATAGAAAGCTATATAGCGTTGATATCTCGGCCGAATTCGTAAGTGCTGCAGAGCAGCACCTGAAAACATTAGGGCTTATGAATTTCGTACATCCGATTACGGGCAGATCTCTTGACGAAACAACATTGCAAACCATTCCTGACGCAGATATGATTTTCATAGACTCTTCGCATGATTACGCTATTACTTGTGCTGAAATAGAGGTCTACGCAAAAAAGCTTAAAAGTTCCGGCATTCTTGTTCTTCATGATTCGATCAAGTGGCCTGGAGTAAGAAATGCTCTTACGCATTATTCTCAACAGTTTCGTGTGTTTTCATTTGCAACAAGTCGTGGAAATGGATTGTCCATTTTGAGAAAGCGTTGAATTTTTGCAGCATTTGTGGAAGCAAGCTACGTAGTGAATCAATCCAATAAGATTTTGAGAGCACATTGCAAATAAAAATCGCATTATTGGCTGGAAAATAAATGAAAAAGATAGCTATTGTAACCTGGTCATTGATGATGGGGGGGGTTGGAAGTGTTATTTTTAACTTAACTAAAAGTTTTATCTCGCATGGTTTTGATGTTGAGATTATTGAAACACTAAGCGAGGGGGACTGGAAAGGATATTTTTTAAAAAACAATTTTAAGGTCGTAAGTATAAATAAAAACTCTTTAATGACTGGGATCAGACATGCAAACCAGATTGGCGACTATCTTAAAAAGTTCGATGTTATTTTACTTAATGATGCTCCTTATGCTCAGAGCGTAATTGGTAAATTACCGCCAAACGTGCAAATTTATCCAATTCTTCACCTGAACTTGCAATCAATAGCTATTAATGCCGCTGGTAATATCGGGCAGTGGAATAAAATAATCGCTGTAAGCCCATTTTTGAAAAACTATATACTAAAGGAGATTGATTGGCTGAGTGAAGCCGATATAATAACCATAACGAATGGAATAGACACCAGGGAATTTACTCCTAGTAGTAAGAAGGCAAGCACAAAAAAAAAGATCATCTATCTTGGTCGTTTAGCCGAAGAAAAGGGCGTGTTGTTATTGCCTGAAATTATATTAAGACTTAAAGACAAGTCGCTTATTGAAGAATTAGATATATTTGGATCAGGACCACTTGAGAAATCGTTAAAAGATAAAATTGACGAATTAAACTTAAACAATAAGATATTTCTACGAGGGGCTATTCCTCCTGATCAGGTAAGAGATTTATTCGGAAATTACGATATTTTCATTATGCCGTCATTTAAAGAAGGCCATCCAATGGTTCTGCTTGAGGCAATGGCATGTGGCTTAATTCCAATTGTTTCTCGCATCGAAGGCTCAACTGATATTGTAGTGGAACATCATTCTAATGGTTACCTTTGTGAGCCGGGAAATACAGATCAATTTGCTACAGCTCTTCAACTCGCTATTCAAAGTGACAGCCTTGAAGCCATGTCAATTGAAGCCAGGAAAACTATTGAGAATAAATATTCAATAGAGCACATGGCTAAGTCATATCTGGATCTTTTTAACGCTTTGGAGTCATCTCCCCATATCCGAAATAACAAATTGGATAAAACGCTACTGGGTGACCTTCCATTCTTGCCGGATATCTTAGTTCGGCCGGTCAGAAAAGCGCTTAGAATGCTGGGGCTATGGACAAAGAATTAAGGATCTTATTCTGTGTTGTGCGGCGTAAAAACAACTTGGTTTATTAAAAAGACTAAGACGCCCGGTTTCAACGATATCGCAGGCGCAGTCAACTTTCGTTAATATCAAGAGTTAGGGACATACACATGATTATACGAAGATTAAAGCAGTTGATGCGCTCCCTAATAGAAACTTCCAGTTTTGGATACCGATTAATGTTAAAAAGGGATTTTGGAATTACTTATCCACCGTTGGGGCGTCCGGATGCACCATGGGCCAATGCGGTGTTAAAGAACCAGAAGCAGGTTGAGGTCAGCATAGAGCAAGTCCGGAATTTAGGATTGCCAATAATGAAGGATCCTCCGAAGAACTGGGATAGTCTTGCAGCTCTGGATTTGATTTTGAAAACAACGGATGAAAAGGCCCGCGTCTTTGATGCCGGCGGCGAGCGTTACTCCATGATTTTGCCATGGTTATTTTTGTATGGATATAAAAACCTTATTGCGGAAAACCTGGTGTTTCGCTCAAGGGCTAAACGCGGCCCTATCCTCTATAAACAGGGAGACATTACCAAAACAGCGTATTCTGATCAATTCTTTGATGTTATCACGTGTTTAAGTGTAATCGAACATGGAGTGAATCTGAACAAGTATTTTTCCGAAATGGCCCGCATATTAAAAACCGGAGGGGTCCTCATTACTTCTGCTGACTATTATGAGACGCCAATAGATACGAAGGGACAAAAAGCATATGGTTGCCCCATTCATATATTCACAAAAGAGGAAATCATCGAAGCATTGAAAATTGCCAAATACTATGGTTTGAATCCTATCTCTTCTATTGACTTTACTTCAGAAGAGAAAGCTATTCACTGGAAGGAATACGATTTGCGATACACGTTTATAATTTTCTCATTGCGAAAAGATGGTTAGATTGACAAATATTAAATTACCCAAGAACCTGTCTTAAAATGGCTGAATGATTATTTTATGGGAAGTTTAAATGACAAAGACTAGAGTACTATATGCCGATTTGTTGCGAATTATCTCAACTTTTGCTGTTATTATTTTGCATACTTCTGCAAGTAAATGGTATATAACACCTGTTTCTTCATTTGAATGGCAGGTATTCAATATCTACGATAGTATGGTTCGATGGTGTATTCCTTTGTTTTTAATGCTAAGTGGAATGTTCTTTCTTGATCCGGAAAAGAAAATTAGCAAAAAAGATATTTATAGTAAATATATTTACAGGGTTTTTTGCGCATTAGTTTTTTGGGGGATTTTTTACGGATTGAGCATTTTATTAATAAAAAGCATAATTGGTCATACAGAATTAAGTATATATGATTTTGCAAAAATACCAGCAAAAATAGTCTTTGGGCCTCCTTGTTATCACTTGTGGTTTTTATACGCAATAATTGGTTTGTATATTCTAACGCCTTTGCTTCGAATCTTCATTTCTGCATGTACAAAAAAAGATTTAGAATATTATTTAGTTCTATTTATGTTGTTTGGAACATTGTTGCCATTATTGAATGCTGTTTTTCATCAAATAAAACCTTCCTTGTCTATAAATATGTCAATAGCTGAGTTAAGCGGATTTATGGGTTATTTTATTGCAGGGTACTATTTTTCGAAACATGACATTAGCCGATCTATGGTAAACATAATATATGTCATAGCAGTCGTTTCCATGTTGATAACAATAGTTGTAACGTCTTTTGTATCGATTCACGAAAACCAACCAATTGATTTTCTATATGGATATTTATTGCCAAATACAATGTTTTCTTCTTATGCGGTATTTCTTTTTATTAAGACAAAGCTAAAAGGCTATAGTTTTGAAGAAAAGACAGCGAACGGTATTATATACGTATCAAGTTGTACGTTTGGAATATATTTAGTTCATTACATGTTTATTCTAATATTTAGTATTCCAAACATTAGCACCTTGTCTTTTAATCCGGTATTTTCCGTGCCATTACTGTCGTGTGTTAATTTTATATTAAGCGTATTAGTTGTAATAGTAATAAAAAAAATACCAAAGTTAAATAAGAGCATAATATAACGCTATAGAGAATAAGGGACCAATGAGCACAAAAAAGCAATTGAAGTGGCTCTTCGTTTGCTCGAAAGTTTGATTTAGACAATCATCCTGAAATCTTTTCTTTTTTTGAAAAAAACTAACTATGAAAATCGTCGTGATACATAAAGAACCCTTCACAGACAGGGTCCCTAATTTAAAAAGCTTCATAATGTATGCTGCCCGCAATAATCATAAAATTTTACTGTTAACTACAAAAAGCGCGAAGTTTCCCGAACCGTCATTTTTATCAGAAAATATCAAATATATTGCAATAAGCGAAAGAACAAGGCCCCTTCAATTACCAACAACCATCAGGTTTGGTTTGTTGTGTATTTCTGTCCTTTTTCTCATGATATTTAAAAAATACAAACTAATACTGGCAGGCCATAGTGCTATCGTTCTTGGATATTTAATAAGCATGATGAGGCTGAAGCAATATTGCAGTTTCATTATAGAATACCCGGAACTGCCAATAAACATTGACGAAGGATTGAGTTTTTCTCAAAAACTTGAGCACAAAGGAATCCGAAAAAGTTTATTTCTGATTACACCTGATAAGTTGCACGCCGACTTTATCGGACAACGGCTGAAAATAAAGGATTTGAAATTTGTTACAATCCCCGGTGGTACTCTTGGTAAAGCAACAAGATCTGAAAGCAGCTTTCTTCATAAAAGGTTGGGAATTTCCACTGATCAGAAGATAGTTTTGCACTCTGGAGGCTTCGGGCCGTGGTTCGATTCTAAAACTCTTGCAAAGAGTTCGGCCAAACTGCCGTACGGATACAGTTTAGTATTCCATGTTAGCCACAATGTATCGGGCGATGAATATTACAATGAGTATGTTAAATGCAGAGATGGCAGTGATAAATCGGTTTTTTCAATGAGCCCTGTCGCTACTAGTGAGCTTGATGAACTCATTTCATCTGCAACTATTGGTATTGCGTGGTATTCGACTGAAATTTTGGGCTACAGGGCCACCATGCTTGGCTTGGCAGCAGGTAAGGTAGGGAATTATTTGAAATGCGGTATTCCGGTAATTGTGCCTGATTATGATTCCCTACGTTATATCACTGAATACTCGTGCGGTAAGCAGATTGCGGATCTAAGCCAACTAAGTGATGCAATCGCCGAGATGGACAAAAATTATCACGTATACTCTGAAAATGCACTGCTTTGTTATGAAAATTTATGGGCTCCGGAAAAATATTGCAGTTCATTAATATCTGAACTACAACGCACCGTTTGAAGTCCTATGCTGGTTTGCTTCCGAAATACGGCTGGCCAATCGAGTCAAAAGAGTAATTGTTTCTGCCGATCATGTTTAAAGGGAGTTTTGTTATTTAATGATCATTGCTAGAATTCAAGGGGGGCTCGGAAACCAGATGTTCCAATATGCTGCTGCCAGGGCGCTTGCAGCAAAATACGATGTGCCTCTTAAATTGGATCTGCGCTGGATGGCGGACTACCGCCACAGAGAGCTGTTGCTCAATCGCTTTCCAATTTCGATCGAGAATCCCTCCTGGACGGAACGCCTGAAATTCACATGGTTCCCATTTCGGAGGCGCCCATTTTTTATCTACACGAAGCTGATACGCAGGATGAACCCTTTGCTCTACTTTGAGCCTGCTTTTTCGTATAATCCGGGATTCTGGGACCTTGGCCCAGACTGCTTCCTATTCGGTTATTTCCAGTCAGAGAAGTATTTTTCACAATATGAGGAGCTCATCAAAAAAGAGTTTTCCTATGAGCCTGACCTTACTCTCTATGGTTCGGATGTGATCAGGGCAGTTCGGTCACCCGGTTCTACCGCAATTCAATTCAGGCGGGGTGACTATGTAACGAACCCATCAGCAAATCGCTCGATCGGGGTATGCCCGATGGCGTTTTATGAGCGGGCTGTGGCTTACGTGAAGTCTAGGCAGAAACGAGCCCGGTTAGTGGTTTTTTCGGACGAGATTGGTTGGTGTAGGGAACAGGTAAAGTTTGCTGATGCGGTATTCGTTGAAAGGAAAGGTGGAACACCTCTTGACGACATGTTCCTTGCAGCACAATGCGAAAATATTATTCTTGCCAACAGTACGTTCAGCTGGTGGTGCGCGTGGCTAAATAAGAACCCGGCAAAGATTGCCATTGCGCCCAGACAGTGGTTTAGGAGCAAGGAATTGGCTGATCAGGCATATGATTTAATCCCTGAAGGGTGGGTCCGGATGTAATGCTGAATCATCCAAAGCGCAAGGTCGTGATTCCCATTGCTGTACTTTGTCGCGGCGGGACCGAGGCTCAGACGTTGTATCTTATGAAGGCATTAAAACCGCTTGATTTTGAGGTCCAAGTGGTTTGTTTCTACGAAAGCGATCCTGAAGTGGTCAAGGATTTTGAGGACAGCGGAGCGCAGGTGATTTTGTTGAACCGGCTTCGCTCACGCGGTAAGTTTCAGCTGTTTAAGGCACTGTATCGTCACTATCGTGAGCATGCACCAGATGTCGTACACGTGCAATATGTAGAGCAGGGGTTACTTGCCATTGCAGCGGCTTGGTTGGCGGGCATCCCGGTAAGATTGGCTACTGTCCACCAATTAGGAGCATCTTACGGGCATCGAGAAAAGCTGTTGTTGCATGTTGCCGCGAGATTAACGACAATGTTTTTGTGCGTATCTCTTGCCGTAGAAAAGTCCTGGTTTGGTGATGGGGCTCTGTGGAACCATGCTCGGCCGGAAACGAGGCCGCACTGGACAATATATGATTGTGTCGATACAATGCAGACCAGGAGTTCTTTTAGCAATTTCAGCGATGAATTGAGAAATCGTTATCGATTGGCCTCCGGACCGGTCATTGGAGTTGTTGGCAGAATCTGTCGTGAAAAGGGCCAAATGGTCCTTATAAATGCCCTGTCACTTGTTGTCAATTCCTACCCTGATTTGCAGGCTCTGATTATTGGAGAAAATTACTTAGAGCGTGAACTCAATGCGAGTATTGCGAAGCTTGGCCTTGAGCGAAATGTTATCATGACCGGACGACTTTTGCCTCATGAAGTGAATAGTCTCTATCACATAATGGATATCGTCTCGGTTCCTTCTTTAACCGAAGGATTTGGCCTGACCGCAATCGAGGCAATGGCAGCAGGGAAACCAGTAGTAGCGTCGCGTGTAGGCGGGCTTGCTGAAATTGTCGAAGATGGAGTGAGCGGAATACTGGTCGAGCCTCAGGATCACGAACAGCTTGCAGCGGCGATCGTAAAGTGCCTCGAATTTCCCGGTCATGCAGCAGATTTGGGGGCTGCAGGCTCCCGGCGTGTTGCCGCACTGTTTTCCCTTGAGAGCTACGGGAAGGAAATCCGGTCTTTATATGAATGGGCAATAAGGCATTCAGATATGCGGTGAAGGTTAGACTGATAAAGGATGGAAGCAGATCATGAAAAAACTTAACCTTGGTTGCGGCTCGTACAGTAAGCAGGGATACGTAAACCTTGATGCCACGAATTTACCGGGAGTCGATGTAGTTCACGATCTTAATCAGTATCCCTATCCGTTCGATGATGATGAGTTCGAAGAAGTATTTTGTTATCACGTATTAGAACATCTCGATGACATAGTGCGACCGCTCGAGGAAATCTGGAGAATCACGAGGAATGGCGCCAGGATCATAATAGAGGTGCCGAGTTTCCCGGGTATAGGCGCAGTGGTTGATCCTACACACAAGTCTTTTTATACGTTCGGCACGTTTGATTACTTTACAGAGGACACTCTTTTCCCCTATTACTCTAAAGCCAAGTACGAAATTGCTCAAAGAAAGATCGTCTTTTATTGTTCTCTTCCGCCTTTTAAGTGGCTTAGCGGAATCATGACAAGACTGGTGAACTCTCATATAAAACTGCAAAAGGCATATTTTTACAACTTGTCTTACCTGTTCCCCGCCTCCCATTTATGCGTCGAACTTGTAACTGTAAAAAGTAAGGGGTAACGAGTTGCTTATTGAAAAAGTGCCAAAGATATCTGTTGTGATGCCTCTCTATAACAAGCAGCGTGAGGTTGGCCGAACATTGTTTTCCGTATTGAAACAGACAATGCAGGATTTCGAACTATTGATAGTAAACGATGGATCAACAGATGGAGGGCCAGATGTCGTACGCTCGGTAAAGGACAGACGCATAAGAATCATTGATCAGTCGAATCGCGGTGTTTCTGCCGCGCGAAATAAAGGTATCGAAGAGGCGAACTGCGATGTGATCGCTTTTTTGGATGCCGACGACGAGTGGGAGCCGGATTTCCTGGAAACAGTTTTGCATCTGAGGACAAAATTCCCCGGTTGTGATGTTTTTGCCACCTCCTACTGGTTTTCCAATAAGGAAGGCTCTCGCCGAAGGCCAATTATTCATAACGTGCCCGAGGATCCCTGGGAAGGCATCCTGAATGGTTATTTTACCATTGCGGCAAAATCAGATCCTCCTCTATGGACTTCTGCGGTTTGCGTTACTAAGCGGGCGATTGCCTCGATCGGCGGATTTCCTGTGGGCATCTACAGCGGTGAGGACCTGTTGACGTGGGCCAGGCTTGCCGTTAATTACGAAATCGCGTATGCAAATCGACCCTGCGCGATCCACTGGAATCCGGAATCGATCTCGGACCGTCCGGGACGTGTTCCGCAGCGGCCTGATATTGTGGGAAATGAGCTCATACGTTTAATGAACGAGAGTCCAGCACGACGGACACGCGGAATCAAGGAGTATATCGGGCTTTGGCATCAAATGAGGGCAATTATTTATTTCCAGCTCGGAGATCGGAAAAGTTCCCTGGACGAGTCAAAAGAATCAGCTTTGTACAGGCCCAGTCTTAAAATATATCTGTTAATGCTGAGTCTCGTAGTACCAGTTCGTCCACCGGCAAGACTCCTTACCGCGTTGAGAAAATTTACGAGTGTCTTAAAAACATGGAAATGAATTCAGAAAAAAGTGCTCGGCTCGAAAAAGAGAAAGGACTTCCTTTTCTTATTTGGCTCGTTGTCATATCAACGCTTGGTGCCGGTTTTTTCGGTGGTACGGTTGTTTTGGGGTATAATATTTCCGGCTACGCATGGTTAGTTCCATTTTTTGTTGCGTTCACCGTCTTTTTCAAGGGAGTCGGCAGGTTACGCTTTCCTTTGGGGCTTTGGATGCCATGGATCGCTGTTGTCGCAGGATACCTTGTTTTTTCTGATGCGGAAAATGCGTTACAGAGAAGCACCATGCTCCTTTGTCCGATTTTTATCGGAATGGCCGTATCGACATTGAATTTAACAGAACAAGATCTCTTCAAATTCAGACGGATATATCGATATATTGCTATTGTTCTGTATATCGAGGTCGTCTTAAAGAGCGGCCTGCTTCTGACCGGGAAATTGCCTGCGACAATGGGACTTGCTCCCCAAGTGATGACTGGCGCGCTTGTATGCTCTCTTTTTGCGACAAATTATATGTATGGTGAGAAAAAGGATATTCTTTGGTGGAGCGCTCTTGCGGCAATACCGGTCATAGGAGTGACAAGGATGGGTATGATCGCAACTGGAATATCGTTACCCCTGACTTTTGCTCCCATGAAGATTGCAAAAAGGATTGTTCTGGTTGCTATGATAGTTGCGGCAGGCTATGCCATATTTCTTTCCGAACGCGTCCAGCATAAGATGTTTTTCTCCGGCAGGGGTTCTGTCGAGGATATTGCCAGTAACAACCCGAATTTGGCAACCTACGGCAGAAAAGAAGTATGGGCCAGACTACAGGTGGAGATCGAGGAGCAGCCGTGGTTTGGCCATGGCTCCAATGAGTCGGAGACTTTTATTAAAAAAACCTCAAAGCTGGAGCATCCCCATAATGACTGGTTGCGGTTGCTTTACGATTATGGCTATGTAGGGACTGTTATTTTTGGACTATGCGTGTTGCTGCAGATGCTGCATCTTATAAAAACAGGAACCAGGTTTTCCGGTGAACGACGCATACTGTTCTTTGGTGCGGCAACCTCTTTTATTTCATTTTTGCTTTTCATGTTTACAGATAACATTATTCTCTACGTCGCTTTTTTCGGCAACCTGCAGTTTACCATCATAGGATTTGCATACGCTTCAGCGGCGACAGTTGAAGACCAAAAAATTGCCTGAAGAGGGGGTATTCTCTTGATTGCAAAGGATGCGTTAAGGAAGATAGTTCCCAGACGATGGCGCAGACTATACAGGAAATATGTTTCGCCGATTGTTAAAGATCAACACTATTACGAATATATTGCCCGCAGGGAGTTTTTCCGAAAGGCTTTCGCTGCATTGTCATTTAATGGTATTGACGGCGACTATGCAGAATTCGGCTGTTGTGGAGGAAATACCATCGGGCTTGCCTATAAATACTCGCGAAAACATAAGGTTTTTTGCAAACTGTGGGCTTTTGATTCCTTTTCCGGTCTACCACCACGTAGCTTGCCGGAGGATGAGCACCCTGTTTGGATACAGGGAACCATGGTCATTGAAGAAAAGGAATTCAGAAAAATATGCAGGGAAAAAAATATTCGCGACTCCGATGTAATCATAGTCCCCGGGTACTATGAGCAGACGCTGAAGCCCGGCACAGAAGTGCCGCTCTTAAACGTATGTCTGGCGTATATTGATTGCGACATGTACAGCAGTGCACGGGCAGTTCTGGAATTTCTCATCCCCAGACTGAAGCACGGAATGATTATCGCTTTCGACGATTACTATTGCTGGTCTGCCTCGCAGGTATCCGGGGAGAGAAAAGCGTGTGCGGATTATTTTAAGGATAACAAAGATTGGGCATTGGTTCCTTTTATCACATTCGACGGCGCGTTGGGGATGTCGTTCATCGTTGAAAGCAGAAACCTTAATGGGACGTCAGAGTCATGTTACTGACTCATATCAAAAAGGCCGAGTGAATACTTTTAGGCTGTATACATAAAAGGGCAGGGGCAGGTCGTATTCGAGCACCTGAAAAGAATTGATAAACGAATGGGCCTCACAAAGGAACATTAATATACGTGCATGATTATGAAGAGAATTGTGTTTTTCACCTCATCACATAAAATCGGGCTAACCGGGCAGTTAACCGAACAGGCACTTTGTTTTCATAAGCAAAGTAATGAGCAAAACTCCTGTTTTCTTTTTGTATCAGGAGAAAAGGAACAATTCCCCGGATTGTTCAACAAGCTGAAACTTGGCAATGTTGACAATGTCGTTATACAAGGCATGGATGAACATCGGGATTTTTTTCGACTGCTAAAGAGCTTTTGCGAAAATGTTGAACGGTTCAATCCTGATTACGTTACCGTACATACCAATTGGCAGTTGGCGATAGCTGTAGTGGCAAAGCATTGGCGACGTTACGATTATTCCTTGTTATATATACTGCACGGCTATCGGCATAATTACAGGGTGCGCTCTATTGTCGCCAAATGCGTCATCGGGGCGGCCCTGCTTTTTTTTGCAGATGATGTTATAATGCCAAGTTCCTTTCTCAAAAAGCAGTTCAGTTTTCTTGGCAAGAAGAATAAGATCATATTTATCGGCGAAGACGAAGCATTTTTTCAGGATTACCCTCTCCCGACTTTTTCCGGAACAAAACGGTTTGTTTTTGCGGCTGAATTCAGGACCGGGAAGAATCAGGACCTGTTGATCAGGGCATTGAAAAGATATATTGACGCGAGTGGGGACAGGGATATTGAATTGCATCTGCCAGGGAAAGGCAACAGGCTGGCTGATTGTAAGCAGCTCTGCAGGCAGCTCGATATTGAAGATAAGGTAATATTCCCGGGTTTTTTGGACCGGGCAGCAATGCTCGAATTGTATCTTAAGAGTCAGTTCGCTCTCGTTTCCTCGAATGTTGAGACCTTCGGCCATTGTATTGTTGAGCCTTTTCTTCTCGGGAGGGTAGTAATAACCAGGCATGTGGGAGTTGCAGATGATATTATAATTGCCGGAGAAACAGGTTTTTTCTTTGACGGAGAAGACGACCTGGTCGAGCTTCTATTAAAGATAAGTCTCGATCAAGCGCTGTGTACTAATGTTTCAGAGAACGCATATAAAAAACGCGATTTATTTCGATGGGAAACCGTATGTCAGCAGCATTTCACGTTAATATATGACAGACCCCGGCCCATAGCATGAGGATTCTTCTCGCCCACAATTTCTATGGTTCATCCGCTCCAAGCGGGGAGAATACGGTGTACCTCGCCGAGCTTGCGTTGCTGCGCGCTCATGGAATGAAAATCTCGGAGTTTACACGCCATAGCGATGAGATAAGAAAATGGGGAATCATTGGTTCCATAAAAGGGGCTTTGGCGACTCCCTGGAACCCTTTTTCTGTGGCAAAGCTCCGAAATGTTTTGAAAGGGAAGCGTCCGGACATCATGCATGTTCATAATACCTTTCCGCTTCTTTCCCCCGCTGTTTTTTATGCCGCAAAAAATATTTCGACTGCTACGGTATTGACCGTTCATAACTACCGCATTTTCTGCGCCGCAGGCATACCTGAGCGCAACGGGACTGTTTGCACCGAATGCCTGGACCAGTGCAGTGTCATCCCGGCTCTGCGATACGGCTGCTATCGTAACAGCCGGCTGGCGACATTGCCGATGATCGCCATGATCGCCCTGCACCGCAAACTCGATACCTGGGGCCGCCATGTGGATGCGTTCATTGCTCTGACCGAGTTTCAGCGAGCCAAACTCGTTGAAGCAGGTTTGCCGAAGGACCGCGTCTACGTAAAGCCCCATTTCTACCCTGACCCTCCTCTTCCAGCGCCCTGGCAGGACCGTCAGGAGAGAGTGGCTTACATCGGCAGGCTTGGCGCGTACAAGGGCGTACACCTGCTCGTGGAAGCCTGGCGGCAATGGGGAGAAGGGGCCCCTGCGTTGGAGATCATCGGCGAGGGACCGGAACGGAAACAACTGGAGAAGGCGGCGGCAGCAGGTCCGTGGCTTGACCAGAGAATAACCTTCGTTGGTCAGCTTCCTTTTCCGGAGGTGCAGGCCCGTTTGGCCCGGGCGAAATTACTGGTGCTGCCCTCCCTCTGCTTTGAAGGATTTCCCATGGTGATCCGGGAGGCCTTTGCCCTCGGGGTTCCTGTGGCCGCATCGCGCATAGGCGCGCTCGAACAGATTGTGGACCACGGAAAGAACGGGGTCTTGTTCACCCCGGGGAGCCCGAAAGATCTGCTGAGCTCGGTTAAAAAAATTTGGAAGGACCGCGAACTTGAGGCGATGGCAACAACAGCGCGAAAAACGTTTGAAGAGAAGTATACCGCGGAAACAAATTATGAGGAACTGATGGCTATTTATGAAGAGGCCATAGCGCGGCGAAGAACAAGGCATAAAACATCATAAAAGAGAAAAAAGCGTTTGGCCACATAAGGCACAGAGGGCACAAAAAGAAGAGAGGAAAGAACTTATACAGCATGGTGGTCACATTATGGCAAGAATATTTTGCCACAAAAGGCACAAAGGGCACAAAAAAAGCTTGAAAGTATATTTTAAACTAGTTCAGTTTTTCTTGTTTTGTTTCCCTCTGTGCTCTATGTGACTTTTGTGGCTAAAAAGCTTTTCCGGCTTGTCCGGGTTAGGCATAGGAGGGCATAAAAAATGAATAAAGAGAAAGAGGTCTTGGCGCTGTGCAATCAGATTAGGCAAGTAGCTTTTGACCTGCATGTCTATCTTCGTCATGGCCATCTGGAAAAGGTATATGAGAATGGTTTGGCTCACAGGCTGCGAAAGGCCGGATTGCGGATTGAACAACAACATCCTCTCAAGGTTCTAGATGAAGACGGAACTGTTCTTGGAGATTACTACGCTGACCTATTTGTCGAGGATTGTCTGATTATTGAACTCAAGGCTTGTAAAGCGCTTGCTGCCGAACATACGGCCCAGGTTTTGGGATATCTGAGAGCGTCGAGTCAGTGCCATGCTCTGTTGATAAATTTTGGTTCTCCAAAGATAGAAATTAAGAAGCTCATTTTGTGACTTATGTGCTTTTTGCGGCAAGAGTATTTACTCTGGGTTTATTCACCTGCTCTGAGTAGTTCAAGTCTCGGTGGCAGGTTTTGACTTTTTGATAACTAATACAGGAATCAAATTCTACTCAAAAGGGCAAGAATATTTTGCCACATAAGGCACAAAGTGCACAAAAAATGCCCGAAAGTCTTTTAACGTAGTTCAGTTTTTCTTGTTTTGTTTCCCTCTGTGCTCTATGTGATTTCTGTGGCTAAAAAGCTTTTCCGGCTTGTCCGGGTTAGGGAAAGGTCTTTTCAAGTGAAAGATGTAGATACTGAAAATATACTCGGCTACGGGATAACGACAAAATCGGTCGATGCCTGTACCGAGGAAATACTCGGCTGGGTCCGGAATAACGAGCAGGGGAGGTATCTTGTTTGCGCCAATCCGCACTCCCTTGAGGCGGCCCGCGAGGACCCGCTTTTTCAGGAAGCGCTAAAAAAGGCGGACATGGTTTTGCCGGACGGGATCGGCATTATCATCGCTTCGAAGCTGCTGGGCGGAACGATCAGGGAGCGGGTGACGGGAAGCGATATTTTCAGGGAGCTGAATAAGGGCCTTGCCCGCAGGGGCGGCTGCAGCGTATTTTTCCTTGGTTCGACTGAGGAAACCTTGGGGAAAATTCGGAGCAAAATGGCGATAGATTGTCCCGGCCTTCGCGTGGCCGGAACGTACTCCCCTCCTTTTCGTGCGGTTTTCAGCGAGAGCGAGAATGCGGCCATGGCGGCCGCGGTGAATGCCGCGCGGCCGGACGTTCTCTGGGTAGGCATGACCGCGCCCAAACAGGAGAAGTGGATCTATCAGCACCGCGCCAGGCTGAATGTAAAGGTTATCGGCGCGATCGGGGCGGTATTCGATTTTTACACCGGGAGAGTAAAACGGTCGAATCCTGTTTTTCTGAGAATGGGCCTGGAATGGCTGCCGAGACTCCTGCAGGAACCGCGCCGCTTGTGGAGGAGAAACTTTGTTTCAAATCCCGCTTTCCTTTTGCGGGTAATACAGGTAAAGTATTCAAAATCAGCAGCGAAAGAGAAGACGCTTAACCGATGAAATGGTATAGGGATGATAGCCACATAAGGCACAGAGGGCACAAAAAGAGGACGGGAAATGATCTTGTTCATCTGATGAAGTACGGTTTTTAAAAGATGAAAGTTATATAGAATATTATGTGACTTATGTGATTTTTGTGGCCAATTTCTGTTGAAATTATGCGGAGAATGAGATTTTGTTTCTGCCCCGCCGCCAGCCACCGTAGTAGGAGGACGCAATGCCGACAACGCAACAGGAAAAGAGCGCAATACTTTTTCTGATCGATATCGGGGCAATGTTCATTGCCGTGCTGTTCGCCCTTGCTTTCGGGCACCGTGACCCGATGAGCATGGCGCTTGTGTCCGAATACCTCGCCAGTTTCTTTATCATGATCGCTTCCGTCGTGCTCATCTTCTTCATCCTCGACGGATATACCCTGCGCAAGCTTCCGGAAGCTTTCTGGGACCAGACGCCGTCGATGGCCATCGGGCTTTTGTTAAGCGCTGTTCTGACCACCTTCATCTTTTTCTTTTTCCGCAACCCCGTGCCGCGCGCCGTTTTCATCCTTTTTCATGTTATTTCGCTCGTCCTTATCGTAGCGGCCCGCGGCCTGTTCCAACGGATGACCCTTCACTCCATTTTCCTGAAAATCCTGATCGTGGGTGATCAAAAACGGAGCGAGAATCTGGCGGCCCAGATCAACAGGCGAAACTATCTCGGCGCCCGCGTGATCGGGTTTGTGTCCACTGAGGCCGCTCCGGGTCCGGCCGCCGGCCTACCCTGTCTTGGCGGCATCAATGAGCTCCTTTCCGTAATCGACAAGAACAGCATCGATCAAATCGTGGTAGCGACTTCAAAGGTGGGCGATGACCTGAACAGACTGCTCCTTGAATGCATGCGCCGAAAAGTAAGAATCTCGGATTACTGGCGCAAGATGGAAGACGTTATGGGAAAGGTCCCGATCGATTATCTCGACGACTACTGGTTTACCCTGTCATTGAGCCGCATTGATAAGCGTTATTTCTGGGTCGGGAAAAGGCTGGTGGACGTCCTCGTGAGCGTGGCCGGGCTTTTCCTTGCGCTTCCTTTCTTTATCCTCGCAGCGGTCCTTATCAAGATCGATTCCCGCGGTCCGGTCTTCTATTCCCAGCTGCGCATCGGGAAGGCGAGAAAACCGTTTCGCGTCTGGAAACTGCGTACGATGGCGGAGGGAGCGGACAAAAACAACGTGCACTGGACCCTCGACCACGACGCCCGCATCACCCGGGCCGGCAAACTGCTGCGGAAGATCAGGTTTGATGAGGTCCCGCAGCTGTTCAACATTTTGATTGGTGATATGAGCCTGGTCGGCCCCCGCCCGGAGGCGGTCAGCCTGGTCGAACTCTACTCCAGGGAAATACCCTATTACCTTGAGCGGTATATGGTGACCCCCGGCATCACCGGCTGGGCGCAGATCAATTACCGGTACGGTAACACGGTCGACGACGCCCGCGAGAAGCTGATGTATGATTTCTATTACATCAAAAACCGGGGCCCTATGCTCGATGCCGTTATTATATTGAAAACCGTCCGGATCGTGTTGACCGGAAAAGGGGCGGTGTAAAAATAGTTTGGAGTTCAGCGTTCGGGGTTCGGAGTTAGTAACTAAGGAATCAAATTCTACTCAAAATGGCGAGAATATTTTGCCACATAAGGCACAAAGTGCACAAAAAAAGCCTGAAAGTCTTTTAAACTAGTTCAGGTTTCTCGTTTTGTTTCCCTTCGTGCTCTATGTGACTTCTGTGGCTAAAAAGCTTTTCCGGCTTGTCCGGGTTAGGGGTTAAGAGTTCGGATTCTGCAATAAGGGGCAGGAAGTAAGGAGGACAGTGAAAAAAATATTGATCACCGGCGGGGCAGGGTACATCGGCAGCCATGTTACGCGTCAGCTCTCGGAGACCGGACGCATGCCGGTCGTCTACGATAATCTTTCCACCGGGTTCCGGGAGGCCCTTCTTCACGGCGAAACCCTTATCCAGGCGGAACTGAGCGATGCGGACCGGCTTGACTCCGTTTTTGACCGGTATCCTATCGATACGGTGATGCACTTTGCCGCATCCATTGTCGCGCCCGAGTCCGTAACCGCTCCTGTCAGGTACTACGAGAACAACACGGGAAGCACGATCGGGCTGTTGAAGGTCTGCAGCCGGCGCGTTATCAAGAACTTCATTTTTTCCGGCACCGCATCGGTTTACGGCATTCCCGCGGGCGGCGCGGCATCCGAGGACGCTCCGACAAACCCCATCAACCCCTACGGCGCATCCAAGCTTATGTCCGAGCGGATTATTGCCGACGCGGCAAAGGCCCACGGGTTTCGTTTTGTCGTGCTGAGGTATTTCAACGTAGCGGGGGCCGATCCTCAGGCGCGGATGGGCCAGCGTTCGAAGAACGCCACGCACCTGCTCAAGGTCTGCTGTCAGGCGGCCCTCGGCATGCGCGAATCCGTATCGATTTACGGGGACGACTACGATACGCCCGACGGCACCGGGGTCCGCGACTACATCCACGTGGAGGACATCGCGCAGGCCCACCTGGACGCCCTGGTCTATCTTGAGAGCGGCGGTGAGTCGCTTGTCGTGAACGCGGGATACGGCAGGGGGTACAGCGTGCGGGAAGTGATCAAGGCAGTGCAGGAGGTGACGGGGCGGACCTTCACGACCGTCGTCGCGCCGCGCCGCCCGGGCGATCCGCCCGTCCTGATAGCAAAGGCCGACCGGATACGAAAAAACCTGAACTGGTCTCCCCGTTATAACGACCTCGCACGGATCGTTGAAGATGCGTGGCGATGGGAAAAAAAGCTGTACGGGTCAGCGAATGGTCAGGACTACTCCAGATGACTGTCCACGTACTGGGCAAGGACTTCCTGCATACGCGCGGGGGGAGGGGTCCCGAAATAGGCGCTGATCACCGCATGGGCGATCTCGTGCGCCAGCATGCCGTCGTTGATGGTGTCGGGCGAGAGCGTGATGCTCCTGTTCACGTGGGAGTAAAATGCCTCGGGCACGGGCCCGGTCATGCCGAGTCTCCGGTAGGCAGTTTCGACTTCGGCCGTCGTGCGGCAAAGATAAATGCTGAAGTGAAAGTTGGGCGACCGCATGTCGAGGAGCGTCATGACCTTGTCCACGATCTTGTCCACCCGTTTTTTTGCGAGCAGGGGATTGTGTTCGGGGTTCTCACCCAGGAAACTGATGCCGCTGCCGATGTTCCTCGTGAAACGGTAAAGGTCCTCGGCCTTGTCGTACAGGATCGTGGCGTAGACCGTCGAATAGTTCTGGGACCGCGTCGCCTGGGCCAGGAGAGGGAACGGACAACCGAGGAGCAGGACAAGGCACGCACCGATGGCAATACCGAGCGGGCGAACAAAAACGGTTTTTCGTGTGCTATTTGTCCCGTGATGTCTTGAAGTGGTCAGCCGCATCTTGAAGTTCCGACAGCTTTCTGGATATTTCCCGCAAAGAACCTTCGAATTCCTTCGATGATGCAGCATGCGATGCCGGGCTGTTGCGCAGATTTTCGACCAGGCGGGCGACCTCCGCTGTTTGCGTCTTGATCCCGCTGATCTTCCCATCCATGGTCTCCGCCAGCGCGTTGATCCTGTCGGCCAGTTCTTTGAATTGGTCGGCTTCGCGCAGTTTGAAGCGGAGGGTAAGGTCTCCGTTGTCGATGGCTGTGAGTACTTGCTGGAACCGGAAAATCGGGCCCGCAATGCGATGGGAGATGAAAATCAGGGCGAAAATCGCGATAATGCCGATTATGATGATGATCGAAATGGTCGAAACGACCAGCACAGGAAGAAAAAAATCAGCGGTGTGAAGCACCTTGATTTCAAATCCGCTATACCCGGCGGTAAGCGTCTTCTTCGAGTTTAAGAGGAACACGGCCAGTACGGCCCCGGCGGCAAGAACGATCAGGACCAGGGAAGGGACCGCATAATTGAGCTGGAACTTCTTGTTGATGAAGAAGTTTCTTCTCCGGTAGGGTTTTTTAGTCGGCATACGCAGCTTCCGTCATGGTTTTGTTGACCGATATTTTCGACGACTTTTTCACGGAGTCCACCCATGCGGTGAGGGCTTCCTGCCGCTTCTGCTCAAGCAGCGCCTGGGCGATCTGGCCGTGGAGGCTTTTCAAGGGAGGCAGTTGTATCGCCAGCTTTTTTTCGACGAAAATAACGATGAATTCCGCGGCAGCGGGAAAGACGCCTGTTTCTCCGGTCTTCATGTCGAACGCATGTTCGAGGGGGGTCTGTTTTACGTCGTCATAGAAGACCGGCCCGACCCGCTCCTCGTGCTTGACAGGCTCGTTGCGCCGGATTTTGCCCGCGAGTTCCTCGGCACTCCTCCGGTCTGACGCCCGCGCGGCGCGAATAACGATGCGATAATGCATCCTGGCGTACGCCCGGTTGATTTCTTCTTCGGTGACGGTCAGCTTCTTTTCCCATTCCCCGCTCTTGGCCTCGATCAGGTCCCGGACCAGGGTTTGTTCCCAGTAGCGTTTGATCGTCTGGGCGAACCGTTCGTCCTCGGAGAGCCCCATCTTGATGGCTTCCTGGATCATAAGCTGCCGGTCTATCATTGTGTTGAGCTGATCGCTGACTGCCGCGGACGTTGCCTTGGGAGCATTTTTCCGGTTGTCCCGGAACGACAGTTCTTTCTTAAGCTCTGATAAGAAGATCGGGGAGCCGTTTACCTCCGCGACGACCGCCTTCTCCTGCGCTTTTTTGCCGCAGGCAGACACGAAGAGCATTCCAAGAATAAGGGGGAAGAGAAGAAGTCGTGTGCTTTTCATTGATAGGTAACTCCAGGAAAATTATGGTAGTATTATAACAGGAAAGGGCAAAATGACAACAGGAAAAACCGACCCCGTAATAAATCTCTTGATCTTCGTCAGGATTTAGTTAGGAATCAAATTCTTCTCAAAACGGCAAGAAAATCATATTTATTCCACCACGGAATACTGCCGCGGATTGACACTGATTGAAAATTAAGGACTTTATTTTAAGTCTTTATCCGTGTTCATCCGCCTGCGGCCAGCGCTTACGAGTGGCAACGCGAGTGCAGGCTGTGTGCATCCGTGGTGCATATTATTGGATTAGAGGTTCCAGCTTGTCCGGGTTAGATATAACATTAATCTCTTTACTTTTAAACCGATATTCCATATATTACAAAGCGATGCGATTAAAAATAGGAATTGATTTTCATATTGTCAGCGGCATTGTTCAAGGGACCCGCAGTCACATTATTGCGTTGTTTTCACGAGTAATACAGCTTGCTCCGGAGATCGACTTTTACCTCTTTCTCGATACCCCGGACGAATTAACGAAACTGTCCCCGTCCTTTTCCTTGCCGAATGTAAAAAGAATCTTCATGCCTTCCGCGGGTCCGCTCAAACGTCTTTGTTTTCAATTGCCGTATTTGCGGAAAAAATACCGTCTCGATCTCATGCATACCCAGAACAACCTGCCGGTTTTCTGGTGTTCGCGCGGGGTTATCACGCGCCATGACCTATTATTTGAAAGTCATCCGCAGTACTTTGGAGGGCTCTTCAGAATAAAATCGAAGCTGGCGATGTCCTGGTCATCGAAAAAAGCCAGGCACCTTTTTGCGGTCAGCACGTATTCAAAGAAAGAACTGATGGCGAGATACTCCGTTGATGCTTCGAACATTACAGTAGTTTTCAATGGTGTGGATCAACAGAGGTTTTGTCCGGGAAACGCAGGCAAAGATATCATCGAAAGCAGGGGACTGGCGACGTCGGGGTACCTGCTAATGGTCGGCAGAAGAGAGCCGAGGAAAAATCATCGCAATTTGGTCCGGGCATACTCGCAATTGAAACCCAACATGCCGTTGGTTCTTATTGGCCAGCGTCATGATAATAGCGACGATATCGACAGGCTGGTGGGTGATTGTCAGATAAAGGACAAAGTCATTTTTCTTGAAAATATCGGGGATGACGAACTGGCTGCATTTTACCGGCATGCCAAACTATTCATCTATCCTTCTTTTGCCGAAGGTTTCGGCATGCCGATCGTGGAGGCGATGGCCTCGGGAGTGCCGGTCATCTGCTCCCGGACAACCTCCATGTCCGAGGTGGGAGGGGACGCGGCGGTTTTCGTGGACCCCGGCGACGTACGCGACATAGCAATGGCGATTAATAGGGTGCTGAATGACAATGATCTGCAGCATCGGCTGATACAGGCCGGTTTGAAGAATGTTGAGCGATTTTCGTGGGAAGAGTCCGCACGGAAGGTATTGGATGTTTATAAGAAACTGCTCTCTGAAAACGTCAATAAGGACAAGTTCTAAAAAATTCCGGCCAATCGCGTTGCGGTTAGGGAAAGCAAATGGCAGATAAGGAAACTTTAATTATTGAAGCCGGACGCACCGAGCGGCATTACTGGAAAGACCTGTGGCGCTACCGGGAGCTCTTTTACTTTCTCGCATGGCGCGATATCCTGGTGCGGTACAAGCAGACCGCAATCGGCATCGCCTGGGCGCTGGTCCGGCCGTTTTTAACGATGGTGGTTTTCACCGTGGTATTCGGCCGCTTTGCAAAGCTTCCTTCCGAGGGCGCTCCTTACCCGATCATGGTTTTTGCGGCCATGCTCCCCTGGCAGTTTTTTTCGAATGCATTATCGGAAGCAAGCGGCAGCCTGATCGGTGATGCCAGCCTTATTTCAAAAGTTTATTTTCCGCGGCTGATTATCCCTTCCAGCGCAGTGATCACGAGTTTTGTCGATTTTCTCATATCCGTTGTGATTCTGGCGGGGCTGATGGTGTGGTATGGTTTTATCCCAAGTTGGCGGATGCTGTATCTTCCACTGTTCATTGCGATAGCGTTTGCCGCAGCCATGGGCGCCGGACTCTGGCTCACGGCACTAAACGTCAAGTATCGAGATTTCCGCTACATTATTCCGTTTATCGTCCAGTTCGGTCTGTACATATCGCCGGTCGGCTTCAGCAGCAGCATCGTGCCGGACAAATGGCGCATCCTCTATTCGCTCAACCCAATGGTGGGGGTGATTGACGGCTTCCGGTGGGCGATCCTGGGGGGCGAGGTGAGGATTTTCTGGCCCGGATTTTTTGTTTCACTTGGGCTTGTCGCACTTTTATTTATCACGGGTATATGGTTCTTTCGGAAAACTGAAAAGACATTTGCGGATGTGATTTGAGCAGAGGACTCGCATCCCCAGCATACGAGATATGACCGATACCGTTATCAAAGTCGAAAACCTGAGCAAAAAATATATTCTCCATCACCAGCAACAGGAGCGCTACACGGCCCTGCGCGATGTGATGGCGAACAAGTTTAAGTCTTTGGGTAAAATTTTCGCGTTTCACCGTTCACCATTAACAGCTTCCCAGGAGGACTTCTTCGCCCTCAAAGACGTTTCCTTCGAAGTCAAGCAAGGTGACAGAGTTGGCATTATCGGCCGTAACGGCGCGGGAAAATCGACACTACTGAAAATCCTCAGCCGAATAACTGAACCAACCAGCGGGCGTATTGAAATTACCGGCCGGGTGGCGAGCCTATTGGAGGTGGGGACCGGTTTTCATCCTGAACTGACCGGTAGGGAGAACATCTTTCTGAACGGTGCGATCCTGGGGATGACGAGAGGGGAGATCAGACGGAAATTTGATGAGATCGTAGATTTTGCAGAAGTTGAGAAGTTTCTCGATACTCCTGTGAAACATTTTTCCTCGGGGATGTACATGCGTCTGGCATTCGCGGTGGCGGCGAATCTTCAGACAGATATTCTGTTGGTGGACGAGGTGCTCGCGGTTGGAGACGCTGCCTTCCAGAAGAAATGCCTGGGGAAGATGGGTGATGCCGCGCAACAGGGCCGCACGGTATTCTTCGTGAGTCATAACCTGCTGGCCATGGACAGCCTCTGCACGCGGGCCATCTGCTTGCACGACGGTAAGATCATGATGGAAGGTTCGCCCGCACAAGTTACATCTCGTTATTTGCGGGAATGGAATCCCGGTTCGACAGAGGTGATCTACAGCGATATCGCCAGCGCACCGGGCAATGAGATGTTCCGGCTCCGGCGAGCTTGCGTGCGTCCCGTGAACGGGTCGCCATTCGACGCAATCACGGTTCGGACACCATTCGTGGTGGAATTCGAATATTGGCAATTGGTCCCTGGCATCAGTTTGGAGTTAGGAGTGCGTGTTTACGACGAACACGCGATTCTCCTATTCAGCACAGAAATGTACGGCAGACCCCCGGGTCCGGCCAGCTTGCTGCGGAGCTGGTTTGTGGTTCCCGGGGACTTGTTGAACAACGGCGCACACCGGATTCACCTTGTAGTTGACCGAGAAAGGGTCATTTCGGTGTTTCACTTGGAAGATGTAGTCGTTTTCGATATCCATGACGATACTGAATTGCGAGGGTTGTACCACGGCCCCTGGCCCGGGGCATTTCGGCCCCACCTGGAGTGGGAGACCGCGCAAGTCAGCGCCTCACCGGAGCCATCCAGTTCCCCAAAGAAGATCTTATGAGCGAACGTAGCCACTGGAAAGTTTCGAGAAAGAACCGCTTTCTGCGGGCGGGCAAGGATTTGCTGAGGAGGACCATACCGCTAAGGCTGTGGCGGATCGCAGGGCTGCTTCGGGCACGCGGGGGACTTTTCGTAACGAGGATTCGAGCGCGGCTAGAGCACAAAATCTATGTCCCCCAGTTGGTGTTATTTCCGGTCGACACATGCAATCTCCGCTGCGCCAATTGTGGCGCCAGCTCACCGTACACGAACGATGCGAATCTGCCGGATCTGGAGAGCTTTGTTCAATCACTCTCATTTCTTTCCAGGACCTTGCGATGCGACGAGCTGGCAATCGCCGGAGGAGAAACCCTTCTCAATAAAGACCTCTGCAGTTTTATGCGGGCCGCCCGTCAATCGGGAATTTTTAACAAGATTAAGGTAGTAACCAACGGACTGCTCCTGCCCAAGATGAGCGAAGAATTCTGGGAGTTAGCAGACATCGTCCAGATATCACTCTATCCAGTGGCGCGCGATATCCTTTCAGAAGCGAAACTGGAGACTTTAAAGGCCACCGCCTTCAGAAGCAACGCGAAGCTCGCAGTGGTGCCCTTTACACATTTCTACAAATGGATGCGTGAGTCCCGAATGGAAGACGAACATGTCGTGCAACACACCTTCTCCTCCTGCGACGAGGCGCACGAATGGTCTTGCCATACGCTCTACCGGAATCATCTTTATCGTTGTTCTGTAGTGCATACGATGGATCGGTACCTGACCCAAATTGGGACCGATCACGCAAGATTTACGGATGAGGATGGGCTTCTCATTGACGGCAGGGCCAGTTTGCTGGACGACCTAAGGAATTACCTGGCCTCTGCTCACCCGTTGAAGGCTTGTAGTTTTTGCCTCGGCACAAACGGACCGCAGGAGGAACATCGTCAATTGACCGTTGAAGAGATTCGCTCTAAGTTAAATCGGACTAAGGAGAGCGTATGAAGCGCGATCTGGAGGCGCCTCATAGAGGGCCAAAGGGCGCGATGATGAGCGGTCTGGTTTCCATAGTCGTTTGCGCTTATAACAACTGGCCAGATGTGGAGATGACGATTGAAAGCGCTTTGCACCAGTCGTATCAGCCCATCGAGATTATAGTGGTTGACAACTCTTCCACGGACGCAACGCCCGAGGAGATACCGAGACGATTCGGCAGCCGTGTGCGTTACACCCGCCAGCCTAATAGAGGTGATGCTGGCGCGTACAATACGGGCTTCGATTTGGCGCTCGGTGAATTCATTCAATTCGTGGATGGCGACGACGTGCTGGCTCCCAACAAGATTGAAAAACAGGTGGAAGTTTTCCGGGCAAATCCAGATCTGGATATCGTTTACGGCGACGTCCGTATGTTTCAGACGCTGCCCGAGTCAGCCCATTGGAAAGATGTGGCCACCAAACCTGAGGAGGATATGCTGAAAGCGCTGATTGCTCCCGTCATTGATTGGGTGGGCATCGTAGCTCTTGGCACACTATTTCATCGCAGGGCATTGGAAAGGGTGGGCTCGTGGGATGAAGGGCTGTACGTCACGGACATGGACTATTGGTTGCGAGCGGCCCACCTCGGATGCCGCTTCGGTCATTGCTCTGGCTCAATCATGGGGTTCCAAAGAAGACGATCAGGCCAGATGACCGCAAATGAATCCGCGATGGCGGAGGGTTTACAAGCGGTTTGGGAGAAAACGCTCACCTATTTAACGCACGAACCGTATCGGAGCCTGCTCGCGGTAAATGTGGCGCAATGCAGGCTCCATTTAGCGCGGATCAAATTTCGTATGGCCTTTTCCACAGATCGGATGTCCAGGCGAGAGGCATTGGCTAAGCTATCTCTGGCGCGGGCCACCAACCCAGAAGCGATATCCGCGCTGGCTTATGTAGTTGGATATGCGGTAATCACCTTGCCTGGTGGGGCCGCTCTGGTGCGCTCTCGGTGGCTGGGACCGATTCGCCGCCGCGTTTGGAAAGACTGGTACGAGAGTTAGAGAAAGCTCCTGATATTGTCTTGGTTTACTGCAAGGAGATACCCATCGACCAGCATGGCATTGAATTAGAAAAGAGTGCCTTCAGGTGCGGCAAAGCGCCTTTATATTCTTAGGGAGCACACAAAATGATGGTTCTTCATTCTCGTCCAGCGCGGCATTCGAAAGCCGTAGTTTTCAACTGCACCGCCGACCATGTTTGGCTGGCCTGTTTTGTGGCCGACCAGATCCGGTGCGCCGAGCCCGAACCCGGGTTTGACGTTTGCATTTGCACCTTCAAAGAGCCCCATTCAGCCGTTATTGAACATTTTGCGGACGTGAGGTTTGTTCAGCTTCGGAGGGCCCCGTTCGAGGGATTATCTTTCGATGAAACAATGCCCGCTGCCGCATATATCCGAATCGCGGTTCCCGAGTTATTTAAAGACGAGTATGGGCAGATTCTCTATCTGGATACGGATGTCTATTTCAGGAAAGGGAGCGTCTCGCAACTTTTTCAGGCGGCGAATCCGGACTTTGCCGTCTCTGCAGTCCTGGACAGTCCGCAATGGACGAGTGGGTCGAAGTCCGGCTTCCACGCCAACTACTGGCAACAACTGGGCGTGACCGGGCTCAAGTATCTCAACAGTGGCGTACTCGTTTTTAATGTGGACAAGTATTGTAAAGAGGAGGTTTATTCCCAGGCCATAGCGTTGGCCAAGCGCAAGAAGCATTGCATGGTTTTTTACGATCAATCCCTGTTAAATGCGGTCCTGCGGGGCAACTGGCATCCGATGTCGCTACGCTGGAACTGGCAGATGAACCAGCCCTATGCGCCGGACTTGGTCAGACAAATGGACCCATTCCTGCTCCATTTTGCAGGAACGATCAAGCCGTTCAATCCATCCAGGTGGGATTATGCAACTCCATACCGGTCTGACTATAGGAAGTTCCTTTGTCGACATCTCGACATTCCCTTGTTCCCGGCCGGCCTGCGGCGGTCTTGTGCGCACGATCCGGGTTCTGACGCAATGATTGTGCCATGGAACTGGCAAAATCTGGCACTCTGGGCGAGACAAAAGGCTCTTCTGTTCCCCCGAAAGTGGGTGCTTAACAAAGAAATCTTGCATGTTGAGCGACTGATCGCACAAGGTCAACCGCTATGGCCGAGGTAACGTGTCAACTCGCAGGAAAATAGAGAGACCGCCAGAGGCAAGGAGGGTAGACCTGCCACCGGGAAAGATGTTAGGAGTCCCTCACCAGAGACTGACCGGAGAACCGAGGTCGTCGGAGAACTGCACGGGTTGCCCAACTTGGCGGATTGGGGCGTGATGGGCATCGTATGGCGCGGGGACCGCAGCAGCGTGCTGTACGACTTCCTGCCGCTCACGCATGAGCCGCACTGGCCGGACCTGCCGAAACGACTGTTGTTCCTGGCGAGCAAAGGAGCGATCTGATGGTGCTATCCGACACAACTGTATTGGCCAACAGAAAACCGGTCGAGGCGCCTGTCGTCCTGGTGCTGTACAACCGCCCCGCTCACGTGCGGCAGGTCTTCGCCGCGATCGCCGCGGCGCGGCCTCGCCGGCTATTTCTCGTAGCTGACGGTCCGAAGGACCATGCGGACGCCGAGAAGTGCCAGGCGGCCCGTGCCGAGGTGGGGCGCATTGACTGGCCCTGCGAGGTCCACCGGAACTACGCCGAGGCCAACCTGGGCATTCATCGCCGGCTGCCCACCGGACTTGACTGGGTGTTCGAGTCCGCCGACCGGGCCATTATCCTCGAAGACGACTGCATCCCGTCGCTTTCCTTCTTTCCGTTCTGCGAGCAATTGCTGGAACGCTTCCAGAACGACGAACGCGTGATGGAGATCGCGGGCGGGAACTACCAGATGGGGCGGCGGAGGACCGCCTACAGCTACTACTTCTCGCGCTACTGGGGGGTATGGGGATGGGCGACCTGGCGCCGTGCGTGGCGCCATTTCGACGGTGAGATGCGTGACTGGCCCAGGTTGCGGGATGCCGGGTTCCTCGATTCCGTGCTGCCCCGTGCTGTCGAGCGCGACTACTGGATTAGATGTTTCGACGCGCTCGTACGTGGCGAGGTTACGACCTGGGATTGGCAATGGCTCTTTACGCTCTGGGCGCAGCACGGCTTGTCCGTGGTACCGGAGGTGAATCTGATCAGCAACATCGGCTACGGCGAGGAGGCCACGAATTTGCGCGCGCCCACGGGGCCCGACGCGAACCTGCCTCGCCACGAGATGGGTGAGCTGGAGCATCCGCCATGGGTCTTCCCGAACACCGCGGCAGATCGCTTCCTGTTCGATGTTGTGCTTCCCGGCTCGAAACTGCGCTTGCTCCCGAGCGCACTACGCGGCGCCATCTGGTGGAGTTGGCGGACGCTGAGGCAAGGTGCCCGTTGGGTGCAGCGCCGCCGTGGGAGGTTGGTCTAATGTCAATACTGCCGACACTGGCCAGGTGGGCACGCCGAACCTATCAGCGATCGCGGTGCGGCTTTTCGGTCGAGTACAGCCGGCTCGCCGCGTGGCGTCCGCCGCTCCAAGATGGGTGGCAAGGCCCCGGAGCGGCGCGCCGGTTTCAGGCTGGCTTAGAGGGTGCGTACTACCTCGAGGGTGTCAATCTCGCTTCTTTCGACCACTCGCTCATCGCCCGCGATCAGCTGGAGATCCTGGCCCGCGTCGGCATGCATGAAGCCGCGCTCCTGGATCTGGGATGCGGCAACGGCGTGTACCGCAACATCCTCGCGGCATACCCGGCGACGAGCCATTGGTCGTATGCCGGTGCGGACGTGAACGAGGCACTCGTGGCCGCCTGCCGGCGATGGCACTCGGGCGTGCGCTTCGAGACCGTGACGGATGGCGGCCGTCTCCCCTTCCTCGATGGCGAGTTCGACGTCATCCTGGCCAGCGGCGTGCTGCAGTATGCAGAGGACCCGTCGGCCACGATGGCGGAGCTGCACCGGGTCACGCACGGCTGGGTGCTGGTCAGCCGGGTGCCCGTGCGGAAGCACGCCGACTCGGGCATCTACCTGCAGCGGGTCTGGCATCGCTGGGGGAGGGAAGAGCACCCCACACACGTCTTCAATCGCGGCAAACTGGAAGCGATGTTCACCGGCGCCGGCTTCGAGATCGCGTGGCGGGACCATGGGGTAGAGTGCTTCCCGTTGCCAGGCGAAGAGGAGCCGGCGATCCATGTGCTCTACTTGCTACGGTGGAATGTGCTGCACGAGGTAGCAGGAGGGACAGCCGCGAGCATCAAGCTCGGGCGACGCGCTCGTTGAGACGGGAGCGTTACACGACCCGAAAGTTAAAAAGAGTTGGCGATAAATGAAAACCATCAATAATGAAAAGGACTTATGCCAGGGATAAATAAAGAAGCAATAAAAGTCGGCATTGTATTTCCTCGAACAAAATACGAAGGCTATTTTCAGCTTGCTTTGAGTATCGCCGATAGCTTGCTCAAATATTCCTTCAAGTATGAGTATGCGATACTGTATTATGATGAAGAAATGTTGGATTGGCTTACCTGCCGCAGTAAACTGACGAATGTGGTGAAAGTTGAGAAGAGAACTTTAAGGCAAAGAATTACGACTTATGTAAATATACTGACGCATCTCAAGCTATTGCCCATGACAAGCAGGATACAGTCTGAAAAACTGAAGAAAGCCAATATGGATCTGTTAATCATTCCATTCCCTGGATTATTCGGTTTTATGAACAAGCTTCCTTATGTAATTGCAATGACAAGTATAAGCGCAAAGCGTTACACTAAACCGCCCATAGGCGCTTCTTTCAAGATCAGACTTGCTGCAAATATAGTCAACAAAAATTCGGCAAAATATTCGCTTACCAATATTGTTGATTCTCATGAGGGGATGGATGATTTGAGCGAATCATATGGCATTACACGGGATAAAATTACGATAATCCCCCATATGCCTTCGGGATATATTTATGATAATAGCAAAATGGACTTAGAAACCGCCGAAGGCCTTTTGGCAAATTACAGGCTGCCGGACAAATATATATTTTACCCGTCTCAATTCCTGCATGGCAAAAATCATTTTAGACTGGTGCAATCATTGCGGTTGATTGAGCAGAAGTATGAAATCCGTATTCCGGTGGTTTTTGCCGGCGGTGTGAATGAAAGTTATTCGAGTGTTATGGATTTTGTACGGCAATCAAATATGAACGGTCAGGTAATTCATCTGGGGTACGTATCGGACAAGGAAATAGTCGCGTTATATAAAAAGGCCATTGCATTGGTGTATCCTTCGTTGTTCGGGCCGACCAATCTTCCGCCTCTTGAAGCGATGGTCCTCGGAACCCCTGTCCTCTGTTCAAACCTGTTTTCGATGCCTGAACAAATAGGGGAGGCGGGGTTATTGTTCGACCCGTTCAGCGTAGAGGATATGGCGGAAAAAATTTATAAGATATGGACAGACGATAACCTGAGATCGATGCTCAGGCAAAAAGGAGCTGAAAGAATAAAGGACATGACGCAAAAACGTTATGCCGGGCAATGGGAAGCTGTTATTGAAGACGCGCTCCAAACATTAAAAAACTAATATTGAGTTTAAAATCAAGCCATGCCCAAAGAGATTAAAACAGAAGGACTGGAGTACCTGTACCACAAGGGCGATTTGTATTCAATAGTCTTAAGGAATAATTATAAGAGCAATTCGATACGTTTCTTTACACCTGATAACTTTTCACAACAACTTGGTCATTTACCTCACCAGAAAGGCGATATAGTCAAACCGCATGAAAACAAAATCAGCACCGGAATAATTCACAATACCCAGGAAGTCCTTATTATTAAAGAGGGGCTCGTACGGATCAACTATTACGACCTGAATCATCGGCATTTCTTTTCCGAACTGCTTCATGCAGGTGACATAATCCTCCTTTGTTTCGGAGGGCATGGCTTTGACTTTCTGGAAAATGCCGTGATGGTAGAAATAAAACAGGGACCGTATACGGGCGTCGAAGATAAGCAAACATTCGAGGGGAAATAATTAGAAATGATTCCCGTAAATGAACCCTATATCGGAGAGAAAGAGCTTGAATATGTTTCAGAGGCGGTCAAATCTGGCTGGATCTCGTCCGAAGGAAGATTCATCGGCGCGTTTGAGGATAAATTCGCCTCATATATTCCGAGAAAACACGGAGTAGCGGTCACCAACGGAACGAGTGCGCTCATATTAGCCCTACGTACACTGGATTTACCTGAAGGCAGCGAGGTCATTATCCCTTCCTTTACCATCATTTCTTGTGCACTGGCCTGCATCTATAACGGGCTTGTCCCGGTTTTTGTGGATTCCGAAGAGGACACGAAGAACATGGATGCCGGTCAAATCGAAGCGAAAATATCAGCAAAAACAAAAGCCATCATGATCGTGCATATTTACGGCCATCCGGTCGATGCAGACAAAATCACTGAAATAGCAAAGAAGCATGATCTGACTGTAATAGAAGACTTTGCTGAGGCAATCGGATCGGAATACAAGGGCAGGAGATGCGGTGGTTTTGGAAAGATCAGCTGTGTCAGCTTTTACGCCAACAAAACGATAACCACCGGTGAAGGCGGCATGTGTCTTACGGATGATGATGACTTGGCCGAAAAGATGAGGAGCTTGAGAAATGTTGGTTTTGTCCCGGGGAAGCGTTTTGTTCATTACGAGCCGGGCTTCAATTTCAGAATGACGAACATCCAGGCCGCGATCGGTCTTGCCCAGACCGAAAGAATTGAAGAACAGGTGAAAACGAAGATAAGGACCGGGAAAACGTACATGCAGTTGTTGAAAAATATCGAGGACCAGGGGCTGATAAAGCTTCCTGTTGAGAAAGAGTGGGCGAAAAATACGTATTGGATGTTCTCGATAACCTTGAACAAGGCAAGAGGCATCACCGCCGATCAGGCGATTAAAAGGCTGGCAGAAAAGGGGATAGAGACGCGTCCTTTCTTCTGCCCAATGCACCTGCAGCCTGTTTTTGAGAGGTATCGCTGGCGCCGGAAAGAGCGTCTGGCCATCTCGGAACATCTTTATACCTATGGATTGTATCTTCCGTCGGGATTGACCCTTACTGAAAACGACCTGAAAAAAGTCGCGGATTCCGTTCAGGAGGTCATCTCCAGTGGTTTTTAACAAGGAATATGCTGATGTTTATGATGCGTTGTATCGCGACAAAGACTATGAAAAGGAGTGCGATTTTATAGAGGCGATCTTCAGAAAACACGACCTCAGTCCCGAATCAATCCTCGACCTGGGCTGCGGAACAGGCGGCCATGCGCTCATCCTCGCGAAGAGAGGTTACCGCGTCACCGGCGTGGAACGGGCTGCGGATATGCTTGCAATAGCAAGACGGAAGGCAAATCAAGCCGGTACAAAAGTAATGTTTCTTGAAGGAGATATAACGAACGTCAGCATACACGGGAAATTTGACGTAGTACTGTCAATGTTCGCCGTGATGGGCTACCAGGTCACGGACCAGGCGGTTGCCGCGGTTTGCAAGCAGGCAAAGAACGCGCTCGTCAACGGCGGTTTCTTCCTTTTTGATTGCTGGCATGGACCGGCGGTCATTCTCAATAAACCGGACAGTCGCATAAAAGAAGCCGTCGGTGCTCACGGCGAAAAAATACTCAGAATCACGACGCCGGACATCGATCCTGTTCGTCATCTCGTAAACGTCAATTTCAGACTGCTGAAAGGCGGACAGAACAACGTTCATGAGACCAGCGAGTCGCATCTTTTGAGATTTTTCTTCCCGCAGGAAATAAAATATCATCTCGAAAGCGCTGGTTTTAAGAAGATTGAGTTGTATCCCTTTCTTGATCTGGAAAAAACGTTATCGGAAACAGATTGGAATATGATGGTTGTTGCCGGGTAAGGGACGTCAAACCATCCAGGGAAAACTCGGTTTTTATCAGTTTCTTCTCCATTTGATTCGTAGCAACCGCTGTTTTTGATGAGGCGACGTGTTGCCCATCGGGCATTTCACAGGCGACTTGGTTTTGTGGTTATGGTAATGCTGATCCTTGTTTCTTTGCCGTACGTTTTCTACAATTGGTCGCGCCCCCTGTTATTCAGTAACTCGATACTCACTACGCCAAGAATGGATCAATACTTCCGTAATCGCCCCGATTTAAAAGAATCCTACTCGAAAACAGCACGCTTAATACAGGGTATGAGGTGTAAAGATATCGGACTGCATATGGGAGAGGACGATTGGGAATATCCACTATGGGTGCTTATGCAGGAAACGAGCGGCCATGCTTTTCGCATCGAACATGTTGACGTGGCAAATGAATCTTCGAAAATACCTCTTCGCAATTTTGAGCCCTGCGCTGTCATAAGGATTGACGAGAAAGGGAAGGCCTCAGCAGTATTCCCGTTCAGAAGCACGTCTGGTTTTCAAAAGAATAAACAGTAAGAAGAACGGCTGTTTCGACGTTATTCCGGTCGGCACGATTCGACAACTGTTACGCCGCCGCAGTATCATTTCAAAGGGACGTTCAGTTTCAAGATGGGGGCGCATGGGCCGACGGCAAGCGCGATAGCTGCAACGGCTGGAATATAATGAAGGAGAGGGAAGGCTAATATCGGTTGCCACTTTGAAAGATCGTTCCGTTATACGTCGCCCTGTTTTATGGAGTACACCCGCTCAATACAGCAGGACTGCTTGTCCCTGGATCAATCGTACCCCCACCCCCTGATTGGCAGATATCTGGATATCCTGAACATGGGCCGCCAGTGTTGATCCCAGTTGTAGGTGGGTAATGGTCCCACGAATTATTTGAAACAAGGAGGGTAACCGATAGTATTGACGTCAGATCATCATAGGTACTGCAATAAATGCTGTTGTCAGTAAGTGATGGAAGTCCTCCAGTCACGTAAATACCTTTTGAATTATGGCCTATCGTATTGCCGCTGATCGCAGGTGAACCACCTGAAATATTTATACCAGTGGTGTTGTTGCCGATTGTATTGGTGCTGATTGTGGGCGTGCCGCCTGATGTGTCAATGCCCGCAGTGTTGCCGGTTATGGTATTTTTTGTAATCACAGAAGACCCATCGCTTATTTTAATGCCGGCCGATCCTGAAGAAAGACCCCAGCTTATCGTATTGCTGTCAATGGTGGCGGTGGCGCCCGAACTAAGGGAAATGGCGGACCCACCACTGTTCAGCGTCCTGGTAATTGTGTTACTCTTGATCGTGGGATTGCCGCCCGCGTTTACTAATATGCCGTCAGCCGAATTAGCGGTTCCTGTTAGCGTATTATTCTTTATTACGGGTTTGCCTGAATTTACCGTAATAAACGTACTATATGTTTCCACAAAGGTCGAGTTAGATACTGTAGAATCGGCAGACAGAATAACCGCTTCCCAGGCGATATAATCCACACTAATTGCATCTATTACAACGTTGTTGATGGTAATTGGTGTTGTTTGGTCGTCTATGGCTGTCGCGTCAGAACCGGGAAATACTTTACAACCGTCGATCGTTGCACCGGTATTTCCATAGATGGCAACAGTACTTGAACTTCCGTCGATCACGGTGGAGTGGTTCGTGCCTTGACAGAACAGATAGGTCCCTTGCTTCAGTTGAAGAGGGAAAGTTTCGTTGGCACCATACGTCCCAGCCGCTGCTTTAATTGCTTCGTTCCCTGCGGAAACAGTGAGCGCTTTAGTGATCGTCGCATAGGGCGCCGCTTGTGTCCCGTCACCCGTGCTGTCGTTGCCGGTTGATGCATTCACAAATTTCGATGGGTAGGCGCTTGGCAACGATTCGCTTGTGTTCGAATTGATATTGCCTGCCTCATCCTGCGCCCGTACAACGAAGTAATAGGTTGTTCCGGCAGTCGTCAGGCCTGTCACCGTATAATTGGTGGCGCCCGGTATTGTGGAATACGTGGGCGCGGTGTAAACTTCGCCGCCGGGTGAAGTCGCCTGGTAGATCAGATATACAATTTTCGCCTGGGGCGTCACGTTGTCCGTGGCAGGCAGCCAGGAGAGCTGCATGCTGGTCAGGGTAATGTTCGACACGAGATTCAGTCCTGCGAACGCAGGAGGAATCGTATCGGCAAGGGTCACAGTCTTTTCAATCGTGTTGCTGTCGATGTTGCCGGCCCCGTCCTGGGACTGGACTACGAAATAATAAGGTATGCCCTGTTTCAGGCCTGTCACCGTATAATTCGTTGCACCCGGTGTTGTCGTAAACTTAGGGCTTGAGTAGTTCTCCGCGCCTGATGTCGGGGCAACGTAGACCAGATATACGATATTCGCCTGGGGCGTCACGTTATCGGTTGCCGCGGACCAGGAAAGCTGAATGCTTGTAGCTGTAAAAGTCGTTGCCGATGCCAGACCGGCAAACGCCGGGGGTATCGTGTCGGGCGTCGTGCTGGCCCGTTCAATAGTATTGCTGTCAATGTTGCCCGCCTCGTCCTGCGCCCGCGCGACAAAATAATAGGTGGTCCCGGGAGTCAGGCCGGTAACGGTAAAGCTCGTCGTACCCGCCGTCGTGGTGTAGGTGGGCGTGGAATATATCTCGCCGCTCGGTGAGGTGGCCTGGTAGATCAGATATACGATGCCGGCCTGTGCCGTGGTATTGTCCGTGGCCAGGTCCCAGGACAGCTGCAAGCTGGTCGAAGACAGCACCGTAACTGAAACCAGCCCGGCAAACGCGGGCGGGACCGTGTCGGGCAGGGTGGCGGACTTCTCAATGGTATTGTTGTCGATATTTCCCGCTTCGTCCCGGGCCCGCACGACGAAAAAGAAGGGGACCCCCTGGGCCAGGCCCGGCACAATGAAGGACGTTGCTCCGGGAGGCGAGGAGAAATTCGGCGCGGAAAAGTCCTCGCCGCCCGCTGCGGCGGATTTGTATATATAGTAGACCATGTTCGCGGCGGAGGTGACATTGTCCGTGGCAGCGGCCCAGGACAGGCCCAGGCTGGTCGGTGTCGCGCCGGTCACCAGCGCCAGTCCGGCGAACACGGGCGCCGTGGTGTCGGCCACGTTTATCGCGGCCATGTTGATCGTGAGCAATACCGGATCGCCGATCAGGTCGGAATACGCCTCGCCCTTGTACTGCGCGATTGACGCGCTGCTGAGCCCTTCAACCATGAAATGACGCTGCGTGCCGTTGGGCACCTCGACCGTGAAATCGGCGTCCGCCAGGCCCGCCACGTTCACGGTCGCGGTGATCGTGGTCATGTCGGCCGCGGACACCGTGATCCTGAGGTCCTGGACGCTCGACGGGATGGCGGCGTTCGCAACGGGAAGGGAGAAGGCCCGGGCCAGGAAACGCCTTGCCTTTTCCGCAAAGGTAGCGGGCGTGATATCGAGCATGGCCGTGCGTCCGCTGATCTTGACGGTGACGAGCGAGGTCTTCACTTTGCCGATCATGCCATGGCACGAGAAGGTGAACGCCAGCGAAAAAAGCATGAGTATGAGGACGGTCGTTTTCTTCATAACATTATCCAATTACCATTCGCACGTTGCTTTAGCTGCGGCTGAAAGCCGCGCTAGGGAAACACCACGTTGATCCCCACCCGGGAAAAGCTTGCCGGCATCTGATGGATCGGCGGCGCAGTCGTTACGACCTGGCCGCCTGTCGGCGCTCCCGGTCCTCCCGGGGGCGGCTCCGGAGCGGGGAGATTGGCGTCCCCCTGACCGCCGGACGCGCCCGGCTGCTCGGGCAGCGGCGTATACGGCGCCGGAGGTCTCGGCGGCTCGTTGCCCGAGACCGATGACGAATTGCCGCCGGTGACGATCTGGACGCCCGCAACATTGGGCTGGATGTTCCTGAGTTCAACCGAGCCTTCCATCACCGCGACATAGGTTGTGTTTGTCGCACTGTCGACCCAAACTTCAAAGACCGTGCCTTTTACGCCGGCAACTGCTGTTGCGGTCTCGACCTTAAGCGAGGTCCGGCCGACGACGGCGCGCAGTTTTCCATAGAGCAGTTTGAACAGCGACTGCGAACGATTTTTTGCCGTATCGTAGCGATACTCGCTTACGAGAAAACGGCCGTCGGGGGAAATGGTGATCACGCTGTCGTCCTTGAAGAGGACCTTGACCGTCGAGTTCGCCTGGGTCGTTATCGCATCGCCCTGCATCACCGGCGCCCCGAGTGCGGCATTCATGCTCCGCCCGTCCCGCTCGATCCGGGCCGTGCCTTTGAGAGACACAATATCGCCGGCCTTGTCCGCGGCGAAGAGTGCGGAAGGGAGGAGCACCAGCAAGAGTACGATCGGGAGGCAGGGTCGTTTTATCATAGCCGCGTCACCACGAAGAGCCCGAGGATGTTCCTTGTATACGCATAGACCGGAAGGTTGGAATCGTTGATGGTATAGAGCTCGGACAAATTGAGATCCAGGTCCTTTGCGATGCTCCTGCTCACGTCCAGGGAATATTCCTGGACCCCGTCATGACGCTTGTCCGTATACCCGGCAAGGAGATCGACGTACTTCCGGTCGTAATACGACGCGGACACAGACGCGGTGTACGGCCCGATTTTGCTCTGCAGGCCCACGCGGCCCTTGTTGCCCTGGTAGCTCCAGAACCGCTCGTTCGCCTTTTCGGAGTCGTAATCGTATCCGATGTTCACGCTCGATGAAGCGCCGACCCGCAGGGTATGCAGGAAGCCTCCGGCCGTGTCCGTGCCGCTCTGCTGAGCATTGAGCGGGAACAGGTCGCTGTTCGTATACCGTGCAGTATCGAAGATAACATGAAATTCCGTGACCGAGGCCTGCGTGAAGCTTGTGGTCACGAAGGGGACGATCTCGTTCACGGCGCTGAAACGGCTTCCGGCGGCGAGCGCGTAACTGAACGCGTATTTCACGCCCGCTCGTGTGGTGCTCGAAAGATCATGCGTTGCCGCCAGGTTGAGGCCGTGCTGCTGGATGTTGAAGTCGTGCAGCTTGGCGTGAGCGCTCTGGTAAAGTTGGTAGCCCGCGTCCGCTGTTGTTTTTTCCGTTTTCAGGAACCGATACTTGCCGTCGAGCGAGAGAACGGCGCGCCAGTCCGATTTTCGTTCCGGTTGCCCCGCGGAAGGATTGTCCGGTTCGAGGATGACGTTCGAATCATACTGGAGCCCGCCCATGAGGCCGATCGTCAACTTCTTCTTTTCGTCGGGGGCTTTTCCGGCAAGGAGATCCAGGTACCTCCGGGCCGACGACTTGAGCGTGTTATCTGCGCGGCCTTCGATGACCGCGGTAAAGAAATCCTTTGCTTCCTCGCGCTCGCCGAGCTTGTCCATGACGATGCCGAGTTCATAGCGGACCCGCGCATCGGACGGGTCGGAGGCAAGGAGCTGCAGCAGCGTTCCCTTCGCATCCTGAAAATTTCCCGCCCGCGAATAGGCCGTGGCAAGCCCGATGCTCGCGGCTTTGTCTCCGGGTTTTATCGCAAGGGCTTTTTTGAAAGATATTGCGGCAGAAGGAAAGTCGCCTGTTTCAAGAGCGAATGAACCCTTGGCGGCCGCGATCTCGTAGTCCCTGTTCGTATGTCCCTCTGCTGCGAAACAGGGGGACGAAGCGAGGAGGAGCCCGGTAAGGACCGCGAGAACGAGCTGCGTGGAGGAAAAAATCCGCATACTTAATAGTAGCTCAAATCCTGATATGCGTCAAGACAAGAGTCGGGAAATTACGCGGAGCGTCGTTTCTCGACTGAGTTTTTCGGGCACGCCGATAAAGAGTGGGAGCTTGAAGTTTTTCAGGCGGGCGGGTGCGGACCATGGGACCCGCTGCTCCGGCCGGAGCGGGGCGCAGCAGACGTTGTTTCCCTGTCCTGTTTGCAGGTGGGCACCGTGCCGAGCTTCCACGTGTAGACCCTGCCGCATCGGTCGCACGAGGCGCCGGAGAGCGACACTTTGCACACCGGGCAATAGATGAGATAGTGCCGCGAGAGCAGCGGTTCGTGGTCGGCGAGGTCCACCGGCCTGCCGCAGCACATGAATTCCTTCGAGAGATCGGCCCCGCACAGACAGCGCCTGTCGATCGGCCAGGGAAGCATCTCTTCCAGCGCATAGACGGCCTGCCCCAGGACCTCCACGAGCGCGTCGTTCGCGGCATCGCTTTCAAAGGTCCTGTTGAGCTTCTCGCGGATGTCGATCATCAGGGGGTCCTCTTTCAGGAACCTCAGCATTTTGCGCAGACGCTCCTCACCCTGCCCGATCCGGGACAGCTTTCGCAGGTTGTCGTTTACCTGGTAGTGCTCCTGAAAATAGAGCAATACCCAGAGCTGGGTCATATCATAGAAAAATTCAAGCGACGGGTAATAGCCGTAGGCGGCGCGGATGGCGTCTTCAACTTCGCCCCGCCTGTCCGGGATGCCGGGAAACACGGCAACCAGGAGCCCTGCCTCGAAGTCTTCATGGAAAAAGGGCGTTCCGGAGAAGCTGCGGCTGCCGCAGTGGGTGCACTGGACCATGTTGAACTCGCGCGTCAGCAGCGCCTGCCGGGCCTGCGGCGTTCTCGAAACGTCCACCCACGTGGCGACCCTGGCCTCAAAATCCTGGTTGCAGGCGTTGCAGTGAAAGGTCTCCCGGCTTGTGGTTTCCGCTTGTGTGGTCGCCAAGTTAATCATAAATATAGTATACCCCACTTTTGTTAAAAATCATCCTTTAAAAATACTGTACGTTTGTGGTAAGATGGCCCGCATTGAATTGCGGAATGCGGAGTGCGGATTTCGGATTGCGGATTGAGATGTTTCCTTAGATTTCATTCCGCACTCACCACTCGACACTCCGCACTACTGTAAGGGGGTATCGTATGGCGACACAAGAAGGTTCCATTTTAACCACCGCGCTCCATTCCGAGGTCGAGAACCGCTTTCTCACCTATGCGCTCTCGACCATCGTGTCCCGGTCGCTCCCGGACGTGCGCGACGGTCTGAAGCCCGTGCACCGCAGGATCCTCTTTGCCATGTGGGAGATGGGCCTGGGGCCCACAGCCCGGTACCGGAAGAGCGCGGCCGTGGTCGGCGAAGTGCTCGGCAAGTTCCACCCCCATGGCGACCAGGCCGCGTACGATGCCATGGTCAGGATGGCCCAGGATTTTTCGCTCCGCTACCCCCTGGTCGACGGCTCGGGAAATTTCGGCAGCATGGACGGCGACCCCGCTGCGGCCATGCGCTATACCGAAGCGCGGCTCTCGGCGATCGCCGAGGAACTCCTGTTCGAGATCGACAAGGACACCGTCGGTTTCCGGCCGAACTACGACAACTCGCTGAAGGAGCCCGTGGTGCTGCCCGCCCGGTTCCCGCAGCTGCTCGTGAACGGCACGTCAGGGATAGCCGTGGGCATGAGCTGTTCCTTCCCCCCGCACAATATCGGCGAAGTGATCGACGGCTGTGCCGCCATGATCGACAAGCCCGACATCGAAGTGAAAGACCTGCTCAAATACATCAAGGGCCCGGATTTTCCCACCTCCGGCCAGATCCTGAACACCAAGCAGGAGTTGAGGGAAATTTATCAGTCCGGCAGCGGCGGCATCAGGATCCGGGGTGAATATACCGTTGAAGACCTTTTGCGCGGCAAGCAGGCGATCGTCTTCACCACGGTCCCCTATCAGGTGAACAAGGCGAAGCTGCTCGAAAAACTGATCAGCCTCATGGAGGAGCGCAAACTGCCGCAGGTCTCCGCGGTGCGGGACGAGTCCACCCACGAGGTGCGCATCGTGCTCGAACTCAAGGCCGAATCGAGCGCGGAACTCGTCACCGCCTACCTCTTCAAACACACGGACCTCGAGACGACCTTCCCGATGAATTTCACGGCGCTCAAACCGAACATGGAGCCCGAGCGGCTGTCGCTGAAGCAGATCATGCGGTACTTCCTCGACTTCCGCCTGGAGATCACCACCAAGCGGCTCAACTACGACCTCCGGATCCTGAAGGCGCGGCTCCACATTCTGATTGCCTTCGAGAAACTCTATGACGACCTCGACACGGCGATCAAGCTGATCAGGAAATCAAAAGCGAGGGAAGACGCAGGCGAAAAGATCAAGAAGCACTTCAAGTTCGACGACGACCAGACGAGGGCCATTCTCGATATGCAGCTTTACAAGCTCGCGGGGCTCGAAATTGACCGCATTTTGAAGGAAAAGGCTGAGAAGACGAAGGAGCGGAAGGACATCGTGGCGATCCTCGCGTCCCAGAAAAAAATCTGGGGCCTGATCAAGACCGAGCTGCTGGAGCTCAAGGCAAAGTACGGCGACAAGCGCAAGTCCGTGATCAAGGCGGCCGACGACGTGGAGTTCTCCCAGGAGGACTTCATAGTCCACGAGGACGTGACCGTGCTCCTCACGAAAATGGGCTGGATCAGGCGCGTGAAGACTGTGGGCGAGAATCTGCGGTTCAAGGAAGGCGACGAGCTGCTCTCGCTCCTGCCGGCGAATACGCGGGACAATATCGCCCTCTTTTCGTCGGCGGGCAAGGTCTATGTGGTGAAGGCCTTTGACCTGCCGACCGGCTCGGGTTTCGGAGAACCGGTCCAGAGCCTGTTCAAGTTCGGCGACGGCGAGCGGCCGATCACGGCGATGAACCTGACCACGGTCTTTGCGGGACCGTCTGAGGAAGAGGGCGCGGAAAAACAGGCGGAGCTTGCGCTGGCGCCCCGTGAAGTAACGGCGATGACCGTTTCAGTCCACGGCATCGGCTTCGCATTCGACCTCGGCCAATTCAATGCCGTGACGACCCGCGCAGGCAAGAAGTTCGCGGGCGTGAAGGACGGAGACAGCATCATGGGAGTGGACATCCTCGATCTGCCGAACGTGCTGTTCCTGACGACCGAGGGCAAGGCCGTCGTCGTGGCGGCGAAAGAGATACCCGTGCTGACGGGCGCGGGCAAGGGGGTCAAGCTCGTGAACGTGAAGAACGGAGAGGTCGCGCTCTTCAGGCCCGTGCGCAAGGGAGAGCAGGTGAAGGTGTTGGACGACAAGGGCAAGGAAAAAGTGCTCGACCTGAAGCCCTTCGGCGTGATGACGCGGGGTTCAGTGGGACTGAAAGCCGTCAAGGCTGTAAAGTTTATATAAGATTGTATAATTTGGTCATTTCTGCTAATATTTCATATCAAGAAGTCAACGGGGACGCCAGTGAGTAAATATACTGTATTTCCACATGCACCGATTACTGAAGCTGTGCTGGATATCAAGGTTGAGGCACAATCACAGCTTTCGCGATCCATGTTAGAGAAATACCACGAAAAAATAAAAGAACGTTTTCCGGAAAAACAACAACGAACCGCATTTAAAGCTGATATAAAATTCACCCCAGAAGGCCCCACCGCATCAATACCATCATCAGAGCCTGATGGATATCTATTCCGGTCACCAGCAAAAAACAAGATTGTGCAGGTTAGATTTGATGGCTTTACTTTTAACAAACTCAAGCCGTATGACAACTGGGATGTATTTAAGGCTGAATCACAAGAACTCTGGCGGCTATATTATGAATTGACGAATCCAACAAAAATAACGCGATTAGCATTGCGATATATAAATCGTATAGAGATACCCCTACCATTCAATAAATTTCAAGACTATATCTTAACAATGCCTGCGGTATCGCCACTATTGCCTCAGGTTTTATCAGGTTTTTTTATGCGACTTGCTATTCCCAAGCCGGAGCTTGAAGCAACTGCGATTATCAATGAAACTATAGAAAACATTACAGATAATCAAAGGCTACCCTTAATATTTGACATTGATGTGTTTCGCGAAGTTAATTTTACGGACAATCTATCTGAAATATGGTCAATTTTCGATAAGCTGAGAGCTTTTAAAAATGATATTTTCTTTAATAGCATTACCGAAAAAACGGCGGAGCTATTCAAATGACCTTTACGACTGCAACTTTCCCGAGGATTTTAAAAGCGGATTATTATCTTGCTGATATTGATGATACCGCTGTTGGAGATGACTCAGTATTTATTAATCAGGAAAAAATGCGTTCGGTTGAGCACTATCTATTCCCTTATTCTAGAAAGTGGAGCAATCCTTATGCAAGATTTCATACATTAAGAAAACATTGGCAACTTGATACTGCTGTAAAATCTTCCATATCCGAAATTGTTATGCATCCGGCTTATCAGCAGATTATTGGCATGGGACCAACTGCGGTCCCTTTTATTCTTACCGAAATGCAATTGTCAAGCGATCATTGGTTTTGGGCACTGAGATCTATTTCAGGTGACGATCCAGTTGAGTCACAGCATAGAGGAAATATCAAGAAGATGACCGAGGCGTGGCTACAGTGGGGGCGCAATCAAGGTTACATAAGGTGAGCCAGCAAATTATCGAAACTTCTTTCCCCAATCTTACCAAGTATCATTATTCTATTACCAGCCCTGCCACAACAGAATATAATTGCATCGCTTGGGCAGCTCGTGATATTGCCGCATGGTGGTGGCCTGATCAATATCAAATGTACTTTTGGCCACCCAATGTTCCTAGAGAGGAAACCATCGCAGCATTTATTCAGGCTTATGAATCGCAAAAATACAATCTTTGTAACAGCCCTGCTTATGAAGAAGGCTGGGATAGAATCGCACTATATGTAGATGCTAATGGAAAGCCTACACACGCAGCAAGACAACTGGATAATGGTTCTTGGACAAGTAAGTTGGGGAAACTTGAAGATATCGAGCACTCAACTTTAGATAGCCTTGTTGGGCTTCAATATGGCGCTGTTGCTGTTATCATGCGCCGGAAAACTTCTTCAGTAAAATGAAATCCTTTCGCAAAGAACTCTGGTTCAACGTACCCTCCCGCCGCGGCTTTATCAACATTACGCCGCAGGTCGAGGACTGCCTGCGCGAGAGCACTGTCCAGGAAGGGCTCGTGCTCGTGAATGCCATGCACATCACCGCATCGGTTCATCAACGACAATGAGCGCGGCCTGTTTCAGGACTTCGAGGTCTGGCTCGAGAAGCTTGCGCCGCACGAACCGGTTTCCCAGTACCAGCACAACAGCGGCGAAGACAACGCCGATGCGCACCTCAAGCGGTCGATCATGGGCCGCGAGGTCGTCGTCGCGATCACGGACGGCAAGCTCGACTTCGGTCCCTGGGAGCAGATTTTCTATGGTGAGTTCGATGGAAAACGGAAGAAACGGGTGCTGGTGAAGATCATCGGGGAGTAGCAGGACCTCAATGTTAAATTGTAAATGGTGAAGTGTAAAGGTAAAAGAGCAGGAAGAACACTGTGTCCGGCGCTCTATGCTGCAATCGTGCAATTATTAATTTGCCCTGCAACTTGCGTTGTGTTACATGAGTTCCCAGGGGTAGCCGATGAAGATCGCCGGTGAGACCCCTTCCCTGCCGAAGCCTATGTCTCCCCGGAAGACAATACCCGATGCCGTGACCACCCTGAGCCCGATACCGTAGGATTCCCGCCATATCTTTCCCAGGTCGTCCCGCAGGTCGGCGGTGCTTCCGACTTCGTAGAACAAAGCGGCCTGGACCGATGTGCGAATGTCTCTCATGACGAAGATGTCGAAGGGGGTGTTCTCATCGGTGAAATTCCACCTGAGTTCGGTCCCGTAGAACAAGGTATGCGCGCTTTGATATCGGCTCTGTGAGTAGCCGCGCAGACGGCTGAAGCCGCCAAGCGACGTGGCGGTGCCATAGGTGTTGTTCGCCACCATGTTGTCGATGAATTCTATGCAGAATTGCTGTTCTTCCTGCGTCAGGGCCGGTTTGCTGCAATCGAGCCCCTGCTGGTCCTGGAGCTTGGTCCGGTCCGTTTCCCCCTGCCGGGTGACGACTGCGTCAGAGCGGAGAACGTTAAAAGCCCAGGTGCTGCGCCTGCCGATCGGGATGAAGCCGGTCGCATTATAATCCATCACGTAAAAGTCCGGGCCCGAATCCCGGGGCGGCGTTTGCGACCGCGTCACATCGATCCTGAGGCCCCGCCGGGGATCGCCGTAATCGTCGGTCAGATCGAGGCGGGTCCCGGCCATCATGGTATACCCGCGTGCTTTCGGCGAGTCCTGTGCTTCAACGATGACATTTCCGTCCTTGTCCCTGATGCTCTTCAGCCGTCCTCCGCCTTCGTACCGTGCCCCATACACCTCGAACCGCCGGTCAAAAAACGTAGCGGTCATTCTGGCGCCGTAGTATTCCATGTCGCCGAATTCGATGAGCCGGTAATCGTTTTTGTCCGTGTTCATGCCGCGCTTGCTGTAGCTCTGAATGGTTGCGGCGCTGACCGTGCCGAAGCCGGAATCGAGGATCAGCGTTTTCGGAATAAGATGAACATCCGCCACGCCGCCGGAAGCGCCTTTGATGTCGCCGGCGAAGACGATGCCGTAGACGTCCGTATAGGTGTCGGCGACGTTCATTATGCCGCCGACAACGCCGAGACCGGAGCCCATGCCGGGAAGGCTGTAGGGGTAGGGGAAGAGCGCATATCCGTAACTTTTCTGGAACTGGTCCTTGCGGCGATCGATCAGGTAGGAATCATCAGCCGTTGCGAAGGACGCGGTCACACCAAGAAGGCACACAACATACACGACGCAGAGCAGCTTTTTCATAGGTTCCCCATTCCAGGATGTCGGCCGAATATTCCTTGCGGTTTGATTCGTTGACAAGATGATAATGATTGGCAATGAGAACAGTATTGTTCAAACAAAGAAAAATGTCAAGATGGTTTTGAGCGTTTATTCTGCAGATAATTTCGCGGCAAAGCGTCTTTACGCCAGTTCCTTCAAAACCTGTCCCATTCTTTTGATGCCCTCCTCGATATTTTCCGGAGATGCATTCGAAAAGTTCATGCGCAAAGTGTTCGCGCCCGACCCGTCGGGGAAAAACTCCTGCCCGGGCACGAAAGCCACGTTGCGTTCAATGCAGCGCAGGAGGATGTCCCTGGCATTCCAGGACCCGGGAAGGGTGACCCACAGGAACATGCCGCCGCTCGGGCGGTTCCAGGCAAGGGTTGCGGGAAAATGATTTTTCATGGCCCCCAGCATGAGGTCCCTGCGCGACCTGTAGGTTTGGCGCAGCATGTGGAGATGGTCCGGAAGGCGGCCGCTCTCAAGATACTCGTTCACGATGTATTGACCGAGTGTGTTGGTCTGGAGGTCGGTGCCCTGCTTGACCATGGCGAGCTTTCCCGCGATCTCTTCGGTTGCCGCGGCAAAGGCAATGCGCAGGCCCGGCGCAATGGTTTTGGAAAAGGAGCTGAGGTAGATAACGTTTTTCCCTTCACTGAGCGCGAACAAAGTCGGCAGCTTTTCTCCTTCGAAGAAGAGCTCGCCGTACGGGTCGTCCTCGACGATGAGAAGGTTGTGGGCTGCGGCGATCTCCACGAGCTCTCGCCGCCGGTCGAGGGACAGCGAAACACCTGTGGGATTTTGAAAATTCGGCATGAGGTACAGGAATGCGGGTTTGTATTTCTTGAGCGCACCACGAAGCGCACCAGGCTGAATACCCTGGCCATCAGTATGGATCGGGACGATGTCGGCCTGAAAGAGCCGAAAGGCCTGGAGCGCGCCGAGGTAGCTCGGGTTTTCCGTGAGAACCACGCTTCCCTTGTCGAGATAAAGTTTTGCGATGAGCTCAAGGCCCTGCTGGGAACCCTGGGTAACGATGAGGCGGTCAAGGGTGAGGTATGTTGACCCGGGATCGAGGGTTCGCGCGATCTTCTCCCGGAGCGGCGCCAGTCCTTCGGTGATCGTATACTGGAGCGCATTAGATCCGTACTTTGTCAGGGCGCGCTGCGCCGCTTCGGCAACCTCCTGCAGCGGGAACAGCTCAGGCGCGGGCAGGCCCCCGGCAAAGGAGATCATACCTTCGCGAGAGGTAAGTTTCAGGATGTCGCGGATAGCCGAGCTTTTGAGTCCAGCGATTCTTTCTGCGTACATGAAGGCTCTCCTGGAAGGCATTTATTCTGGCATTGGGAAAACACGGTCATGTGCAACTATACAGGCCAGCCGCCACTTGATAAGATCGGTTATTACCCGCAGCACGTGGATCCGGAATCGCCGCAGTCACAGGACGGCGGGCCGCCGGTCACCATGCTGTTGATGAGCGCGGCGGCGCAGCCCACTCCGGCATTCACCGAGATCGCGCCGAATTCGCAGTTCAGGGCGCAGGCCCCGCATTCCATGCAGCGGTCCCTGTCCGTGATTGCGGCGCGCTTGTCGCGCATCTCAAAAACTCCTTGCGGGCAGACTTCCACGCACCTGCCGCAACCGGTGCACTTATCCAACGCGTACTGCAGGGTAGTTACCTTCGCGAGGTATTTCATACGACCCCCCATTCCTTGAGTTTGAACAAGACCATAAGCACCAGAGACAGGCCGGCAGCCCCGAAATAAAGCGGGATGCCGATTTTCAACTCCTTTTTGACCCCCGACATGCCGGTAAAGGTTGTTGCGCCCGTGAACTGAAGCGCGATGTAGGAGCTGAGCGCCGGGAACAGCAGATAGGCGACACTCTGGAGCAACAGGCTTTGCATGATAGCCGCACCGAAATAGCGCACCATAAGGAACACCGAAACTATTCCTACGATCCAGCCTTTGAGCGCAAAGGAGCGGAACGGGACAAAGGGCAGCAGCACCGGCGTCACGAGCGCTCCGGCCAGGACGGCCATCAGGGCGATGGCCAGAAAGGGCAGGCCATTGGACCACGCTTGTTTGAACAGCAGACCCTGCGGCTGAAGGCTGAAGATCAGAAGGATACCGCCCGCCACCCAGGGGAATTTTTTCATTGCCGGGTTGATTTCCATGGGCGTCAAAATGAGCCGGTCAAGCATCGGAAACTTGATAGTGCTCATCTCCGCCGTCTTTTTGCAGCCGGCACTGAGGTAGGCGGGAATGTCCCGCGCTTCAACAGGACCGAAGGACACCCGGAAACCGGTTTTCTTCCGGACGATGCCCGCATTCACGCCTACGGCGCCGAGCTGGGGCAGGATAAGCCTGCGATGGGTTACCACGCTTTCGAGCTTTGCATCGGCAATGCGGTTAATCAGCTCGTCGGTCCCGAAGGTGCCTTTGCCCGCCGCGCACCAGACATTGATGCTTTTTGTGTCGAGCACCAGTACCCAGGCGTTGAGGCCTTTAAGCTCCCGCCGCAGGATATCGAAGGTCAACTTGTAGTTGGCCGTGACGAGCACCTCGGACTCCTGCGCTGGCTCGCCAACGGCGTACAGGCCCGGGGCCACGGAGTAGTTCATGCGAAAGGCGCTCACGCGGCTTTTGATCATGCCCCAGTAATCCGCGCGGGACCACTCGGACGAAAGGCGATGCACAGCGCCCGCGGGCGTTGCGACGGAGCCCGTGACGTAGGGCGGCACTACCTTCTTTACGAACTTCAAGGTCTGCATCTGCATAGGATCACCTCGTGATTAAACGACGTCTTTCATTAACGGCCCGAGGATGCCCTTTACCATGGATTCCAGGTTCCCCGCCTTGATCAGGGCGATGCAGCAGATCTTGCCGTCCTTTTCCCAGCTCGTGACGGCCAGTTTGTCGCCTGCCTTGATGCCTGCCCGTTCCCGCAGCTCCTTGGGCAGGACCATCTGGCCGCGCTCGTCCACGGTGACGATCGCCTCGACTGCGCAGCAGCCGGCTTTGCCTAAGGGACCGGCTATGGGAATTTTTCCTTTTTTCAGTGTCATCAGGGAACCTCCGGATATTCGGTATAATCAGATAGTTCAGATAAGTAAGATATACCTGATGGGAGGGTTGTTGTCAAGCAATTTTTTCCGCGGCACGGCAGTGCCCGCAAATACCGCTCAATCATGACATGCTTACTTCTCAGATTATGCAGAAGACCTCGCCGAGCTGCTACGATTGCCGCTTGCTGAAAAGCTGTTCCGCCGGGCAGCCGAGTTCGCGCTGTTTACAGTATTTGCAGGCTATCTTGCTCCTGACGAGGTAATTGCCTTGGAATGCCAGTGCCAGCAGAAGAGCGAGCATCAGCGTCACACCCCAGGAGAAACCTCGGATCAGGAGCGCGATCCCTCCGGCAAGGGGGATCAATACTACGAACATATCGGGCAGCAATTCTTTCCAGGAAATGGACTTGGCCGTGAAGCGCGCCGGATCCCCCCGCTTGAACAGGAGCGGGGCCACTTTGCCCTTGCCGAAAGCGCACCATTTGCCGTAATAGAAGCAGTCAACACAGCCCGTTTTCATGACGTGGATTTCAGTGCCGATGCAGTAGAGCAGATAGATGACAGTCGCCGGAATGCCAAAGCCCGAAAGAATAGACGCGCCGAGCGCATAGATGGAGAAGCTCAGCAGGACGGCTGGAACGATCTTGGATGCGGGAAAATCTTCATAGGGTTTCAGCGATTCCATGAGACGCCTCCTCACGCAGGAACAACCTTTTTATGCCATAAGCCGGGCAATGTCCTGATAGGTTACCAGGACGGTTAAAAGCAGGAATATAGCCATTCCCGCCAGATTGACGACCTGATAGGTCTTGATGCTCAGGGGCTTTCTTTGTACAGATTCTATCAGCAACAGGAGAAGCTGCCCGCCGTCCAGCGCGGGGAAGGGGATGAGATTCATGATCCCGAGGCTCAGGCTCAGCATTCCGGTGAAGTACAGGACGTTTAAGATGCCCTTTACCGCGGCTTTGCCGGCAATGGATGCTATGCCCACTGGACCTGACAAGCCTTCCCAGGAACCGTGACCGGAAAATGCCGTGAAGATGAATTCAAAGGTGCCGATGACGACGGACCAGACGGTCTTCGCGCTTGCAGTTATCGCATCGGGCATGGGCATATGTTTTCCCGAGACAAAGACTAAGATTAATAGCAGAAAGGCAAACAGGATATTGAACAAAGATCCTGCTGACATGGTCATCGCCCGGCGGCCAAGGGACGCCCCGAACAGTTCCGTAGCCTCCTCATCGCCCTCTTTTGAAAAACTCACGAACCCGCCGAGGGGGAGGAGGCGAAGGGTGAACTCCGTTTCACGTGACTTGAAAAGCGTGACTATTTTCGGACTGAAGGGGAAGCCGATGGAGAATTCGTATACGGGCACACCGGCCCGCCGGGCCGCAAGAAAGTGGCCGAGTTCATGGACGAGAACGATCGCTGTGAAGACGAGGATGAACGCCGCAATTGAGATCAACATGTAGCCTCCTTAAGTTATATCTTAAATAATCAGTTTCGAGTATATCACAGACCCGAATCCGGTTCAATCGGCCCCTTAGCAATCCCGTATGTTACAGAAACAAGAATGGACCGAATTGATACCGCAGTTCCGCGTATGCGAGAGAGTTTTTTCGAAGGCTTCCCAGAAAACTGTCGTCCGGTCCGTGGTAGATGTCAGCCATCATAAGAAGCGACCAATGGTCGTTCAATGCGTATTGGAGCTGTGGCCTGATGAGATAATCGTGATGAACGAAAAAGGACACTCCCGACAATTCAGCCTGAAGCGCGTCGTGCAGCCCTCGTGCTCTTATGCTGATTGAAATACCGGTTTGAATCTTGTCGAACTGATTATGTATCTGTGCGTTACCCATGGCAATTTGACCGAGCGGCCCGGGGACTGTCCGGGGATCAGTGAAACCGAAAATTTGCCGGCGAAGCCACTGGACGTTCAGCGTCGTTGTTTCGGCAAGGTTCCGCTCCACGCCGAGCACGGAGTAAAAGTATGAGTGTGGCAACAGGTCCGGCATATCATTTTCTCTTTCAAGAGCAATATACGAAGCTTCTCCCCGGATGCCCCAAGACCCTGGTGAGGCGGCAAAATCCACACCGATCATGCGCATGGCCCGGTTCTCCAGGACCAGTTCGGCGCCGTTTTTGAGCACGAGTTCCGGCAATGATGAGAAACCCTTGAAGGAGCTGACTGACCAGTCGAGCCAGGCACTGCTGTCGTCCAGTTTTACGCCCCATTGGACGTTGTCGCCCGAAGAATGCTCATGCTCCGGATTCCACCTCGTACCCGCAGGCAGCATTCCAGTTGGTATGCGGGACGTTTGAAAAAACGGAAGAGCGTGGGCCGAGACCGTGTACTCGCCGGAAAGGCGATACGTTACTTCCGCTCCAACAACGCCGAAGCGTTGAGCATCGTCATCGAACGAAAGGACCCGGTAATCCCGGGGCGTTATAACGTCCGTAGGATTGAACCTGTCCGCCCTGCCCCAGATGATGATCTGTTGGCCCGCGCGAAGAGTCAGATCGCCCGCAATCCAGTTCAGATAGACTTCCCGCAGTCTGCCTTCCGGTGCATGAATGCCGGAGAAATACCGCGCGTCGGCAAAGAGCGACAGCTCACCAGGCATTCTGAGCCGCATTTGCATCCCCGTATTCGACCCGGCGATATCGCGCTCGTCATCAAGTTTTCGGTTGCCGGATGCGGCATAACCGGACACATATCCTTTCACTTCCAGGGAAACCGCTTCTTCGCCCCGTGAAATTGACGCGGGGAGAAAGAGGAACAGCAGAACTGCCGCAGTGACGTAACGTCCGGATACATTCATGCGATTACTCCCTGTCGAGATGGTTCGGCTCGAAGAGCTTGTTGCTGAGCGCGGCATCGGTTTTGATGTCATTGAAAATAATCGTCGTGGCATGTCCGGTCTGGAGATTGCGCATTTCGACCTTTTCCAGCAGCCACTTTCCGCTCCGCTGGCCTATTTCCCTGGCAGCATGTACCCGCATGGCCTTGAACAGACGCCCGGAAAGGTCATAGAGTTCGGCTTTGGTCCGCACATAATTATCGGCCCTGATCCAGTTGATTGACCTTGAATACCCTGTGTCCCTGCGCGTTGTCTCCGCCTTCGGAACGGACTCGATCACATAGCAGGCCGTCCCGTCCGCTTCCTCACGGCGCAGCAGCGTGTGGATGTAATCGGTTATTTTTGGCGTAGTGATGTCGGTATAGGAAAAATCAGTGCCCATGAAACTGTCTTTTTGGTTGCTGGACAGCAGGCGCCGGACCTTTTTCATGCTGGGAAGATAAATCCAGATGTCGTCATGCCCATCACCGTGCTCATGGATCAGGATATTCGTGCCGTTGATATCCGCCGGCGATATAAAATGCACCAGCCGCTGCAGGTCTGTTCCGTTTGGCTGGAGCCTGTTGGATATAACGCTTTCCCTGATCCGCTCGCTTCCATTCTTCGCCGCAAGGCGCATAACGACCCGGGAACTCCAGCCTGCCACTTTGTCGCTGTCGGCGCTCTTTTGCATGATGTCTTGCGCCGAAAGATCTTCTCCGTGAGCAAGCGTTGCGGCGGCGGAATACACGGCGAAACCCAGGATGAGGATGAAGATGAGTCTGATAGATTTCATGATCGGCTCCTTTCTGTTATAACCCTTCTCCGCTAACTGATGTTCCTTTCCTTTTCCGTTTCCCTTCGCTGGGTCGCAAGCGCCAATTCCGGACCGCCGCAGCAGGTCCTGGAGATAGGTTTCCTGTCGACGAGGGGCGGCGCGAGGAACTTCGGATTGAACCGGACGATCAGTGCGGGCATGAGCGTGACCGCTGCAAGCGAGCTCAGGACCATGCTCGCTGAAATGATTCCGCCGAGCTGTCGGTAATACGAAAGGCCGGTCGGGACCAAGACGGCGAACCCGGCGGCGATGGCGGAAGAGACGTAAAAGACCGCTTTCCCGGTGCTCAGGAGGACGCGTTTCGCCTGTTCCGTCACGGCGTCATTCTGTGTTGCTTCCTCACGGAACCGGTAAAGCACATATACCGCGTAGTCCGCCCCGATGCTGATGGTAAGAGCGGAGGTGGTTGCGGTGCCGAGGCTGAGCGGGATGCCGAACAGCCCCATTATGCCGAGGCTCACGGTCATCGCCATTGTTGAGGGAAGCAGAATCAGCAGCCCGGCCGCGAACGAGCGAAACACGAGAGCTCCGAACAGGAAGATGATGAGCAGTATCTGGCATACGTTGATGATTTTCTGCTTCAGCACGGTTTCACTGAGCCCCAGAGCGGTCCCGAGCGTTCCGCCCGCCACGCTTACAGTCACGCCGGCGGGAAAGAGTTCGCTTGCCTTATGTTCCGCTTTTTCGAACAAGCCCCTGATGACCAGATCGTCGTCGTTCTTAGTAAATACCCTCAGGACCGCGTGCTGGTAGTCCTTGTCCACAACCATGTCGAAATCATCGGGCCCGGCCGAAAGGCTGTACAGGAGAAGATACTGGCCGACCATGGCCCGGTCCGCTGGTATGCTATCGAACGCGGGATCGTCGTTGTGCATGGCCCGGTTCATCCGTTTCACATAATCCGCGAGCGACTGCGTGGCCCCGACTGATTCCTGTTTTATCATGAAATCCTGCAGCTCGTTCATGGCCCGAAGGACCTCGGGCCGTTTGATCCCTTCAGGTTCATTGCTGGTGATCAGGATGTTCATGGTATTCGAGCCGCCGAAATGCCGGTTCATGGCGCTCTCGGCAATGCGATAAGGATGACCCTCCGGCATAGCGGCATTAAAACTGTTGTTTACGACGATCTTTGTCGCGCCAGCAATGGAAACCAAAAATATGGCAATTCCCGCCACAAGGACTGTCCGCGTGCGCAACGGAACAACGCCCGCTGCCCATTCGATGAAACGATCCAGCGGGCTTTTGGCCCCTCTCTCCCGCGCGCGTTTTTTCGGCGGGGGAAACAGGGACCTGATCGCGGGAATGAACGTCATCTCAAGAAACAGCGCACTCAGGATGCCCGCCGCGGTGACCAGCCCGAACACTTTCACGGTCCGGACATCGAACAACAGGAGAGAGAGAAAACCGAGCGCCGCCATCACGCCCGCGAGGATCATGGCGTGGCCGACTTTGACCACCGCCTCGACAACAGCCGCCTTGTTGTCTTCAAGTTTTTCATATTCCTCGTAGTAGCGCTTCAGGATCTGTACCGCGTGTCCGGCGGCCACGGCAAGCACGAGAATGGGTGTCATGGAGTTCCAGGTGTCCATGGGCAGTCCCGTCATGCCGAGCCATCCCAGGGACCAAACCACGCTCAGGACCGCCGTTACAAGCGGCAAGAGCATGGCTTGGATGGTACGGAAAGCCTCATAATGGATCAATCCGATAATAACGATTGCCGCGAGCAAGTAGAACGGCATATTATGAGCATAAGCGTCCAGATAGGAAAGCCAGATCGGCATTCCGGTGATGTGAAATTCCACCGAAGCGTCGGTTTCCCGGTCAACGATCTCCTGCAGCTTTGTGTGGATGGCGGGATTAGTCAGGCGCTTGTCGTCCGTCTCATAAAAATCGGCGAGGATCGCGGCGGCATCGCCATTTTCCGAAACAAGCAAAGGCGTATAAAACGGTTGACCGGCGATGCGGTTTTTCAGCGCTGCCATCTCCGCAGGGCTATTCGGAACAGTTTCCATCAAAGGTTGCACCGCCATGCCGTCCGCGGTTCCCACCATGGCTTTCGCGCGAAGCGCAGAAATGCTCAGCACATTGTGATGCACTACATCCGGAAGCGCGTCAATGGCGTCGGTGATTCTCCTGAGTTTGGCAAGGACCGTCGGCTGATAAATGTCGCCGTGTTTCGGCAGGACCGCAATTGCAGTAATCCGGGCTCCGCCGAAAATATCCGAAACGCTGTTGTCGATCTTGATCAGCCTGTGATCCTGTGGTATCTGTGTTTTCCGGTTGATGTCGATTTTCACCTGTGAAGCGGCAATCCCGAGGATTCCGCTAATAAGGATCACTACTGCTACAACGGCAATTCTCCATCTGATCACCCATTCCACATACTGTCTCATTATTTCCTCCTCTCAGATAACGTCGTTTTTATGCTGAACAGTGTTCAGTTGATCGGTAAAAAAAAGCGCCTTAGTGGGCGGTCTTTGAAATGCAGTCCATAATAAACTTTTCAGCGCCCTGGATCATAGCTGGAAGGGCCTCTTCAGGGAAAACGATACACCGCTCCCGGATGACGAGCGATGCGATCCCATGCATGCTTGCCCAGAGCGCAAAGGTCGCCACTGCTGGATCCGAACTCGTCATCAGGCCCGCGTCAATGCATTCCGCCACGTCTTTATACAGCACTTCGTAGGAGCGGATGCCGATCTTCCACGCTTTTTCGTCTTTAATGCATTTCACCGGCGCGCGCATGATAAACATAAGGTCATAATACTCGGGGTTTTCCACGGCGAACTGAAGATAGATGCGCGCATGTTTAAGCAAGCGCTCAAGGGGATTGGTTATTCCCGCTATCGCTTGCTGGCGTTTGAAGAGTTCATTGAAGCCGGCTTCGTGAAGTTGAAAGAGTATCTCGTCTTTATCTTTAAAGTAGAGGTAAATAGTGGCTGGGCTGTATTCGATCTTTTCAGCAATGGAGCGTAGCGTTACCTTTTCGAAGCCCTGTTCGAGAAACAGCTTTTTTGCCGTTTCCAGTATGAGGCGTTGCATTTCCAGCTTTTCTTTTTCTTTTCGCTCTACGATTCCCATAACCTTACTAAACAGCGTTCATATTATGATCGCAGATTACCAGCAATTCAAGATCGTGTCAAGAAATAATATCACTCGCTCTTTGCGAAGGAACAAGTTGAACGTCACTGTGAGGCTGGTGCACTGTTGGTTTCATTCGGCATGTCCGACAATGGTGAAGTAGGGCGTCCTTATACTCCATCCCAGGTGCCGGACAGCTATTTCTTTGCAAGATGGGCCATAATTGCGTCTTTATGGAGCCGCACATACTCGCAGCTGGGATCGTTGCCGCATTTCCGGCATTTCAGATCGTAGGCGGAATTGATGGTTTTACATTGGGGGCAGGAATAGTGCGCAATCATTTCAGCATACCATGTTTCAAGCCCCGCTTCTTTTCTGCGGGAATGAGACGTCCAGAGCTCGATCCTGTGGGGCGCCTGGGCCTGAAATTCCTCCAGGTCTTTGCAGGGATATTCCGCGCAGTCGCCGCAAAAATCCACGCCTTTTCCCGCAGCGCATTTTGCCATCGTGCATTTGCTCTCGCAGTAAAAGCAGCGTTTTTCCGAACGGCACCCGTTGCACTGCATTTTCTCAAGTGGCACCTGAAAGCGTTTGGCCATCGCCGCAAGCCTCGCCGGGTCCTCACGGGTCCCGATAAATACGTGACAAGCCGGACAAAACAACCCGCAAACGGCGGTAAGTTTTTTATCAACGTTGCTCGACATTATCCCCTCCAACAGCTACGATGAGACGATTTTGTACTCCGTTGTAATCTCAGCATTGCCCTTCACGATTAGTTACTCAAGCTGCGGCCCTTTGCCGATCACCATCTTGCCGCGGTAATAGCGTTGTTTAATCTCCGGTTCTTTTTCCAGGTACTTGGCAACTCCGTGCTGTTTTATAAAGGAAAGTGCAAATATCTTGATGTTATGCGGCAGGACATCGGCACGGTCCGACGCCGGGTTCAACTTTGCGCAAGGGAAATCCTTGCATTCAAAGCAGAAGTCGTGTCCCTTGGCGTTCACGCAGCTGTAGGTAGCGCAGGTTCCCTGAATGAGCTGGTGTTTTCCCTTTGCCGACCTGCAGCCCGGGCAGGGGACGCCATTCCAGTTGATCCTTTTGACCAGTCCTTCCCGCAGTGAGGGGTCGTCCTTTACCTTGTACATGGGGCAGGCGCCGCAATGGATGCCGCAGGGTGCGACCAGGGTAATGTCGTCTTTAGGCTTCATGGAATGTCCTCCTTTTGATTTTCTGTCTGTTAGACCGGCCTGGAGGGGAAAGGTTACAAAAGGTCAGGAAAAAATCCGCCATTCATTGTTTTTAATGCCTTCTCGGACCCGTTGCGCAAAGGACTCGTCGGCTTTGTCCTGGTAAAGGTCCTGGTAGATCTCATGCAATGATTGCAGCTCGACGATATTCTCCCTCGCCTGCGCGAGGGCCGGTGGACGGAGAGTAGTGGAGGCGTTTTTCGTAAACCAGCCTTTTGATATCCCGAAGCGAACGAACTGTGTGCAATTGCAGGGATTTGTTTTTTTGATCAGCCGGCACCGGTTCTCCATGTATCCATACCACCGCTTCCTGGCCCGGTGCAGCGTGGTTTTGACTGAACCGACCGAGCACTCCAGAATCTCGGCAATTTGCTTGTGCGGCAGACCCATGGTGATCGCCAGGCAAAAAACTTTTCGCTGTTCCAGAGGCAGGCATTCCGTCATCGCGTGAAGACATTTGATCCTTGCCTGATATCCCAGCAGCTCGGTTTCCGGGTTGTTGGCGGGATTCGAGTCGATGATTTCTTCAAGCGAGAAGCCCATGTCTTCGGTAAGAGTTTCGATCGGCATTTTGGCCCGCTGCTTGAGGTAATCATTCGAAACGTTCACGGCAATCCGGTAGATCCAGGTGAAAAACGAGCTCTCCTCGCGAAAGCTGTCATAAGAGCGAAAAGCGCGGAAAAAGGCCTCCTGCGTTATGTCCTCCGCGTCGTGCGCATTGCCGGCAAGGGACAGGGCAAGTCTATATACTTTTGGCTGATTGTCTCGGTACAGTTGGTCGAATAAGTCCCTCTGCTCATTCTTCATGGACAGTACCTCTTTCGGCTTAGGATTAATTATCGGAGCAAATCAAGGATGTCCTCCGCATTTGACACCTTCGCAAAAACAGCGCTCAGCGCGGCCATGTACGAACCGTGAACATGGGCCGCGGGAATCTCGATCCCATTAAATACCATGTTCCTCGTCGCACAGGCATCATGGGCGACCAGGCACGTATAGCCTTTGTCGAACGCGGCTCTCACCGTCGTATCGATGCACATATGCGACATCATGCCGCAGATAACCAGTTCCCTGATATCGTGGGAATGAAGATATTCCTCCAAATCCGTGTCCCGGAAGCTGTTCGGGAAATGCTTTTTAATGACCCTTTCATCGGGAAGGGGCTTCACGCTTTCGAAAAAGTTTATTCCCTCCGTATTCGGCAGAAGAAAGGCCGCGTTTGGACGCGCCGCAATATGCTGGACATGGACAATTGGCAGGTTCTGTTTCCGGAAATGGTCCAGCAGTCCCTTGGCGGCTTGTGCTGCTTCGACAGCACCAATGCACTCCATCCTCCCGTTGGGGAAATAGTCCTGTTGAATATCCACTAAAAGCAATGCAGGCTTCATGTGTTCTCCTCGATCTTGATTTTTTCGAATTGATCCCTGGTCATGTTCATATCGACAAATTCGATGTCTTTCCCCTGGATCGTATGAACGCTTGCTCCGGCCGCAATGAATCCGATGGTCGCATAAAGTCGTGCTGCCCGGGGGTTGTTCTTTCGCACGATCAAATGGATTTTCGCCAGGCGCAATTGCCCGAAACCCTTTCTTAACGTTGCAAGCGTGACCTCTCTTCCCAGCCCTTTGCCTGTCCAATCCGGGTGGAGGGCAATGCGAAATTCCGCTTCCTTTTCATTGGTAACGCTCAAAAGGCTGAAGCCGATGACCAGGTTGTTCGCTGCAACGGCATAAATCCAGGTCTTTGCCCTGTCCCGGAATTCGTCAAGCCAGCCATTGTTCCGCAGGGCGTAATCCATCTGCTCGAACCCGTTGGCATAGGGAGGCCACTTTATTATTTCAGCGATGTCTTCAGGCCTGATCGATCGCAGGGTGATCATTTTGTCCTTTTCCATGTGCCAGGGAGATCCATCGTGCTGCCCGGCGGCTGCAATGCCTCCTTGACGGAATCCCGCGCTTATTTTTGTTCTCTTCCCAGTCGGTTCACTTTTTCCAGCCATCACTTGCGCCGCTTATCACTCGAGTTTTTGACCGATCCGAAAGAGGTAATTTTGACCGGCCTGATGCCGCAGAATTCAAGGACCATCTTCTTCATGGCATTGTGGCCGGGTTTCCCGTACATTAGCAGAAAGAACCAAAATGGGGCATCAATGGTCACGATCATGCGCGCGGACCGTCCAGTCAACAGACGGTCCCACCATGGGGAATTGTCGCGGTATTTGAATGCGAACCCAGGCAAAAAGGTCCGGTCAATGAATCCTTTGAGTATCGCCGCCATCGTACCCCACCACGTTGGGTAGACGAATACCACGTGCTCGGCCCATTTGAGGGAATCCTGGGCCTTCAGCAAGTCCTCCTCAAGCTCGGTCCTCTTCCCATATCCGTGAGCCAGATTCACGCTGAACTTCAGATCGCCCACGTTTAGCTCTCTCACCTCGGCACCGGCGCTGAGCGCGCCCTGTTTATACTCCTGCGACAAAGCGAAACAGAAGCTATCCCTGCTCGGGTGGCCGTTGATAAGCAATATCTTCATCTTCTTATCCTTTTTTGTATTTGCCTTCTTCGCCCGGGTCTTTGAAGTCTATGAACGGCCTCCACCAGTATCCATTCTCATATCTCTCCGGATCCACAACCGCGCCCATTTTCGGCGTTAGAATTTTCGTATGACTCTGTTCTGAGGCCCTTACGAACCGTTCTATCGGCTCATACCAACTGTGGAGCGAAAGGTCGAACACAGCCCAGTGGATCGGGACCAGTAGCTTCCCTCCTAGGTCGCCATTTGCCTCTACCGTTTGCTCGGGATTCAGATGGATGTCGGGCCAGTTCTTGTTGTATGCCGCGATCTTGATGAAGGCGATGTCAAAGGGGCCGTATTTTTTGCCGATCTCCTTGAACAGGGCGGTCATGCCCGTGTCGCCGCTGTGGAATACCCTGTGCCCGTTGCACGACACCACCCATGAGCACCAGAGCGTTCTGTCCCGGTCAAAGAGCCCGCGTCCGGAAAAATGGCGCGCCGGCGTGGCAACGATCGTTATGCCGTGGACCTCCAGTTCGTTCCACCAGGCGTATTCATGGATCTTCGCCGTTGGAACTCCCCAGCTCGCGATCACCTTGCCGACACCGAGGGGAACGTGAAAGGACGCGGTCTTGTCCGCAAGTTCCCTGATGCTCTGTTCGTCCAGATGATCATAGTGGTCATGGGAAATAAGCACTGCGTCAATGGCGGGAAGGTCTCGCATCTCGATCGGCGGAGGCTGGAAACGCTTCGGTCCTGCCCATGAAATCATCGATGCCCGTTCGGAAAACATGGGATCGATAAGAATGCGTTTACCCTCAAGTTCCACGAGAACGCTCGAATGTCCGAGCCAGACAAACCGGAGTCCGTCCGAAGCGGGCCGTTGCGCAAAGCCATCCATGGACACCAGCGGCAGCGGCTGCGAGGGCCTCCGGTCCTTGTGGCCCTTGAACAGGAACTGGTAGATTGAGTCCCAGTTTGATCCCGGTTTCATGAGGGTCGTTGGTTCTGCGTTCACAAATTTACCGTCAATATGATTGGAGGCTTTATGCATGTTGTCCTCTGGGTAAACAGGGTTTGAGAGATACCAGCCGCAGCCCAGGCCGAGAGCGGTGAGCAGGGATAAAGAAACTGCGATTATGCGGGTTATGCGTTTAGACATGGGTGTTTATAAACATGCAAACGACGTCCTCGCCATCGTGCCGTGATGCTCACGACCATCTTCCTTACTCCCCGTTATCCCTTTGTCCCAACCGTATACAGCACGCCGACGTCGAGCCAGATGCCTTTGTCCGTCCTGAGCGCGCCGACTTCCTCCAGATGCTCACGCTTGAATCGTTCCTGATCCGCCTGTGAAAGCTGGGCCACCAGTCTCCGGAACCCCGCGTTCCAGACAATGTCCCACCACTCGTCGGCGCTGCCGAGGTAATACCCCACGTTCCTTTCTTCAACACCGATGTTCGTGAGCCCTGCGGATTCAAAAAGCTGTCTGCATCCCGCTTCGTGCGCAATCCGCTTCCAGGCCTGGGGAGGGTTCTGGACACCATAGGTTGCGAGCCTGTTGACGAACATCTCTTTTAGCGGATGGAAGTAACTCTCCTGAAAATTGCAGATCATGACTCTGCCGCCGGGCTTGACCATCGACGCTATATGAGCAAGCTGGGTTTCCATGTCCATGACAAAGAATATACCGAATGCACAGACGGCGGCATCAAAAGAGCACTCCGCGAATCCCAGAGCCTGCATGTCCCGCTCCAGGAAGTCAATGTTCCGGAGATTCATCGACGCGGCTTTTTGGCGCGCCTGCTCAAGCATGTCGGCCGAGAAATCCACGGCTGTTATCCGGCCTTTCGGCAGCATTTGCGCGACGGCGAGTGACGCGTGGCCGGTGCCGCAGGCAACGTCCAGCACCTGCTCGTCACCGCGAAGGTTGAGCAGGGTTGCCATGTTTTTCGCGCTTTCGGGAAAGAAGCGAAGCGCCTTGCCGTCATATCCATTGGATACCGCGTCAAAGGTCTCTTTCAGAATTGTCTTGAGGTCCCGTTGTTCATCCATATATCCCTCCCCTTGATTAACTATAGCTCAACCGGCTCCTTTTGTGCAAAGTTGGCATCCATGGTCCAGACAACGGCCATGCCTTTCCTGATACGGTAGACCGCCAGGGACCCGTATCCATCGCGCTCCACCCAGGGCTTCAGGAACGGACGCTTTTGCACTATTTCCTTCTTCAGGTCCATGTCCTCAATGAGTTCGGCGGTCCCGCTGACCCGGACTTGAATAAGGTCCGCAAGCTTGCCGTTGTTGAAGCTCATCTCCACGTTTGAATTTTTCGTCAGCTGCTGGTGAAGGTCCTTCATTTTTCCCGTATGAAACAGGGTCCCGTTTTCGTCCGCCTGATAGAGATACATTCCCCGCACATGCGGCTTGCTCCCTTCAACCGTTGCCAGATGGAACGCCGGATTGGCGTTCAAAAAATCAATGATTTCATTTTTATTCATTGCCCGTTCTCCTTTTGTAATGATATGTCATCAGCCTGACCACAATGTGTCGATTCGACCTGACACCGCTGCCGGCTTCCCGGTGACTTCTCCCTGATTTTGGCTAAGGCTTCATTTTTTTCGCCAGCACCAGGTTCATATCCATAGCTTCTTTCCGCAGATTTTTCCAGGGTGCATATTCAGCTGATACATCCCATTGCCGGAAGGCCCGCTCGTTCGGCCATTCATGGACCACGAGCAGCTTCGGCGACCAGTTGCCTTCGATCAGCTCCATATCATTGCTTCTGAACAGCAGCTTGCCGCCGTACTGATGAAACGAGGGGAGGTGTCCTTCCACGTACTCCATAAATTTCCCCCTGTTCTTCACGGTGATATCCAGGATGGTAAATACGATGTCCCCGCTCATGGATGTTCCTCCTTCTTCGCGACAGTAATCATGATGTACCTCCTGCTCCTGTGTGTTTTTTCACCAGGTCTTCCTTGCCCTTCATCTCCTCGAGCTCTATCCTGACGACTCCGGTTATCGCCACTTTTTCCTTCAGATACTCGCCGAAACCGCCTTCAGGCGGGTATTTGTTCATCAGGCACGTCAGGGCGAACTGTTTTTCCTCAGCCGCTTCAACAAAAGAAGCGCGGCCGCGGATGATGACACTCTGGTAACGATATGCCGCTTCGCAGGGCTGGTTCACGGCCCTCACATAGGCTATCGGCAGGTCCACCTCAAAACACACCCGGTTGTCGCGTTTGAGGTCCTCGATCTTTTCACCGGCAAGGGCGGTATGAAAATAGATGTTACCGCTGTGATACGCGAAGTTAAGGGGTTTCACAACGGGGAACCCGTCCCTGCCGTTTGTGCCGAGCCGCCCGACATGGCAGGTCCTGAGCAGGTGTTCAATGATCGAGCTGTCTTTGATCTCTTTGTTCGCTTTTCGCATGGTTGTCTCTCCGCAAGTTTTACTTTAAGGGTAAATAACAAAAAAGCCACGGAATCTATTTTCCGTGGCCTCGTGGGTGTTTTATGTTCTATTGAAAGCAGAAAAAGTTAATAGAATCCCCCCTCAGCCACGGCTTTATAGCGCCATGCTGCTTTTAGAACGAGCTTAATCGTGAGGAGTTTCATGATGAACATGGCATGAATATAATTAAACTCACGGAGACTGTCAAGTATTTTTTACTGTTACAGGATTTGCAGCTGCAGGGAATTACGTATTCATTCCAATAGGCAGGGGCCGGGCACGAGGCAATTTCGACGTGATTTTAGATGGGGCATATTTATTAAATATGATATAATGCGCCGGTAAACCATTATGATTATCGCCAAAACCTATTCATACGCCATTCGTCATTTTGACGCAAACAGTTCTTCGTCGGCTCAGCAGGACGTTGAACCGATCGCTCTCCCGATTTTATCTCAGGCGCGCGAGGTGATACGGAACAGGGGCGCCCTGAGGATATCTGCGCACGTCGCTGTAGTGTTGTGTTGCTTGTATTTTGTCCTGTACCCCTGCATCGTCGATGCCGCGCCGACGGTTCTTGATCAGGCCATCTCTTCAGTGTCCCTGAACGAGCATATTGATGTTCTGCGCGACCCCTCCGGAAAACTGACCATCGACGACGTTACGCGTCCCGAAATCGCCGGACGTTTCACTCCCTTGTCGAAGCGCTTCAGCGCCGGGTACACCAAGGACGTTGTCTGGCTGCGCTTTACGCTGCGGAGAATCGATGAAAAGGCGGACGATGAGTGGTGGCTCGAAATCTATCCCACCTTTCTCGATTATGTGACGCTCTACGAGCCGAACAGCCCGGATGGGCAGGGTGATGAACCATCGTACAGGGAAAAACGCCAGGGAAGACTCCTGCCCTTGAGCGCCCGCGAAATTCCGGAGAGGAACTTCATCTTCGGCGTAAAGCTTATGGATACCGGGCCGCATACCTATTTTATGCGCGTCCAGACCACCGGCACCATGGTGGTCGACGCCACCCTGTGGGACATCCATGCTTTTGCCGCTGCTGCCGGCAAAGCGTCCACGCTGCTCGGCGGGTTTTACGGGATACTCGGTCTCCTTGTGGTATTGAACTTGTTGTTCTGGTTCATCCTGAAGGACAAGCTGTTTATCATTTATTCGCTCTTTCTTATAGCAACGGCCGGCGCATTAGCTCCCGGAAACGGCTACACGGCGCTCTATCTTTTCCCGGACTCACCTCGCGCGGTCTATCTCATGAGCGCGATATCCATTGCTCTGTTGCATATTTCGGGGACCCTGCTGCTTGAAGAGCTGTTCCGTCTCGATAAAAAGAGCTTTTGGCGGTATTCTCTTGTCGCGGCGCGGGCTTTTGCGGTGTTCAGCATTATCATGACACTGTTCGGCATGTTCAGGTATATCGCCGGACCCCTGCAGTTCATCGGTCTTTATCTTTGCGTCATCAGCGTGATCGTTGCGGGCATGGGCATTTACCGGCGTATCCACCTGGCGAAACTGTATGCGACGACCTTTATTATGTATTACCTGGGCGGCATCCTGGTCACGATTCGCAACACAAACTTCCTCGGATTATCGCAGCCGTTCATGGACAACGCCTTTCAGATCGGATCGGCCATTCACATGGTGCTGATCCAGATAGCCATCGCCTTGCGTTTCAATAGAATGGAAGAGGAAAGGAAAGAGGCCCGGAAAAAAATCGAATCGGAAATGCTCAGGACACAGAAGCTCGAATCCATCGCTATCCTTGCGGGCGGCATAGCCCATGACTTTAATAATATGCTCACCATCATCATCAGTACCGTCACCCTTGCCCGGATGTACGCCAAGGACAACACCGTTGTCGTCGGCAAGCTTTGCGAAGCGGAGCGCGAGATCATTCATGCGAGGGAACTTACCAACCAACTGCTTACCTTTGCCAAGGGCGGCGCGCCTGCCAGGCGGCTCTCCTCGTTATCGGACCTGCTGAAGGATACGGTCCGGTTTTCTCTTACCGGTTCGACGGTGAAGTGCGAATTTTCCATCTCCGACGACCTCCGGTCGGCGGAGATCGACAGGACGCAGATCAGCCAGGTCATAAGCAATCTGGTGATCAACGCGATACAGGCCATGCCTCAGGGCGGGACGCTGACGGTGCGCGCCGAAAATGCGACCCTGGACGTGCAGGGAGGTCCACCCAGGCATTTCGTGGTCCTCATCTTTGAAGACAGCGGCCCGGGCATTCCCGCCGAACACCGGGAGAAAATATTCGATCCATTTTTCACCACCAAGGCGCATGGGAGCGGTCTCGGCCTGGCAACGAGCTATTCCATAATCAAAAGGCACGGCGGGTATATCGACGTGAAGTCGCAGGTCGGCAAGGGAACCGTCTTCAGCGTATACCTTCCGGCTTCCCTGGAAACCGGCGTGGAGGAGCCTCTCCCGGCCGGCGGAGAATTAAAAGGCACGGGCAGGGTGCTGCTCATGGATGACGACGGGGACCTTCTGAAAAATGTCGGCGAGATGCTCACCGCCCTGGGGTATGAAGTGGAGACCGCCCGGAACGGAGAGGAGGCGATCATACTCTTTAAAAGGTCGCTGGCGCATGCGCGTCTCTTTGATGTTGTGGTAATGGACATGACCGTGATCGGCGGCATGGGCGGGAGACAGTGCCTGCGGGAGTTAATGAAACTGGAGCCGCGGGTAAAAGCCGTTGTCATGAGCGGCTATGCAGAGGATGACACCCTCGCGGAATACGGGAAAATAGGATTCAGGGCCGCCCTTTCAAAGCCTTTTTCAATCGATGAGCTCCACGGGGTATTGCAGAGAGTCGTGATGGAGGGGCATGAACATGATTAACATGCTCGTGAAGGAGGGAAAGCCCTCGTGAAAAAAATGAAGGAATACGACTTCCATGGACGGTCAGGAAGATGAGAAAATTATTATTTATCGTGAGCTGTCTCCTGTTCTTCAGCCTGGCGATGCAAGGCACCTCGTCTGCGATCGACTTCGGCACGGGCGCAAAGCTGCCGGAGGGATTTTACCTCAATCTCTATCCGTATTGGTACGCGGCGGACAGATTGACGAACAAGGACGGAGATGCCGCGATCGACAACCTGGGGCTGGACAAGTACGGGATGTACCTGAGCGGGAGTTACTATACGGAGCATTTTCTCCTGAATGCGGTTGTTCCCGTGGCGGACTTGAAAATCAGCGCGTTGCAGGGCAGGGATGAGGGCCTGGGAGATTGTTACCTGAGGGCCGGCTATTTTTTGTCTTTCGGCGGGGTGACCATCCTGCCGGCGCTGGTGGTGAAGCTCCCCACCGGCCATTTTGATAAGAATGACGCAGTCAACGTGGGGGACGGCCAGGCAGATGTAAACGCGGAGCTGTACTTTTTCAAAGTCATGGACAAGTTTTCCGTTGACTGGTTATTCAAGTATTCCGTGAGGCAGACTAATCACCACACCGACTTCAACCCGGGAGATGAGTTCGACACCGAGGGACTGATCACCTATGGAATAACCGATAAAATTAAGGTCGGCCCGTCCGGCGTCTTTGTCATGGGGGGCGACAATAAGCGGAACGGTCTCACTATCAGTAACAGCGGCATAAGGAAGCTCTCTTTGGGGGGAGAGCTGTATTACAAGGCGTCCCCGAGGCTGAAAATAGCCGTTGCAATGCTGAAGGATGTAGACACCCGGAATACCACCGAAGGCACTCTCGTGCTAAGCAGGATTACCATTCCCTTTTAGCGTATCGGTCTCGCGGCCCCAGTCTGCTGATGATTTTCAACGCGTTACCTGCTGCTCTCTCTTCCCTCCGGCTGGTTATCTCAGCCTCGCTTTGCACTTTTTGCAGATACGCTTGTTGATGTCGGCGCCCATATATTTTCCGCAGGAGGGGCATGTCCAGTTATAGGACGTGAATACCATGAACGAAGCAATGACCGTGATCTGCGCCCCGTAGAGCACGCTCTTGGAAAATTCCCCAAAGAGATCGGGGCGTTTATAAATCACGCCGCACAAAAGAACGGCAAAGAGCGATGCCGCGATTGCGATGAATTGGCGGTTCTGGCGAGCATGGAATTCCCTGGTGATCTGCTCCGGGGATTTAATTTGTTTGATACGGTTTTTTCTCATTGGTCCTTCAGCCAGCCTTCAGGCCGCAGCATTTCTTGAATTTTTTTCCGCTGCCGCATGAACAGGGGTCGTTGCGGCCGGTTTTGGGGGCTGAGCGGACGACCGGTTTCGGCATGGTTTTCCCCGTCGCAAAGTACCAGTTCCCGTTTTCTTTCTTGAACGTGGACAGCTCATGGTGCTCCTGCCTGAGCCCGCTCTGGGTAAAGGACACGGCAAATTCCACCTGGCCCTCGCTGTCGTTCTCGTTGCCGTCGGTCGTCTTCAGGACCGTGATCCCATGCCATTCGGCGCTCTCGGCCCAGGCGCGGCTGCTTTTTTCGTCATAGTCCTTCCTGTGTTCAGGATGAAGAGAGGTGAGGATGTATCCGAGCTCTTTCTTGACATAGGCGCTGTAGCGGGAGCGCATAAGCTGTTCCGCGGTCAGTGCGGGCCGCTTGCCCTTGATCAACGGCAGGCAGCACGCGTCATAGGCGGCGTTTGAACCACAGGGGCATAAATCCATTCCATAACTCCTTATAACCGAATTCGAAACTTTCCCGAAGAGAGATGAAAAATATCATACGAAAAACAGCGAGGAAGCGCAACTGGAAAAGGAGGTCCCCTGGCGGCCAATTTTACATTGATTATGGACCGGCCAGTGTGCTATATTTCCCGATGCCTGCGTGACCGATCGATCCGGATCATGCGCAGAATACCGAGTAACCGAGGATGAAGCCTATGGCATACAAAGCCTGGTTCCAATGCATTAATGAAAAATGCAATGAGACTTATCCGCTGAACAAGATCGTCTACCGCTGTACGGCCTGCGATTCGCTGCTGGAAGTGAAGCACGACATGATGGCCCTGGGCCACCGGAGCGCCAAGGCATGGATGAAGCTCTTCGAGGACCGCTACAAATCCACGCAGTGGCCCTACGGCTCCGGCATCTGGGGCAAAAAGGAATGGGTCCTGCCGCAGATCGCCGATGAGAACATCGTCTCGCTCTACGAGGGCGGCTCCAACCTGTTCTGGGCCGAGCGGTTCGGCAAGCTGGTCGGCGTGGACAACCTCTGGGTCAAGCTCTGCGGCAATTCCCACAGCGGTTCCTTCAAGGACCTCGGCATGACCGTGCTCGTCTCACAGGTCAAACAGATGATCAGCGAAGGCGCTCCCATCCAGGCCGTGGCCTGCGCTTCGACGGGCGACACGTCGGCGGCCCTTGCGGTCTACTGCGCCGCGGCCGGCATCCAGGCCATCGTGCTTCTGCCCAAGGGCAAGATCTCCATGGCCCAGCTCGTCCAGCCCATCGCCAACGGCGCGCTGGTCCTGTCCCTTGACACGGACTTCGACGGCTGCATGAAGGTGGTGCGCGAGATCACGAAGGACGAAACGATTTATCTTGCCAACTCCATGAACTCTCTCAGGATCGAAGGCCAGAAGACCGTGGGCATCGAGATCGTCCAGCAGTTCGACTGGGAGGTCCCCGACGTGATCATCATCCCGGGCGGCAACCTGGGGAACGTCTCGGCCCTGGGCAGCGGCCTGCTCATGATGCGCGACCTCGGCCTCATCACCAAGCTGCCGAGGATCGTCGTGGCCCAGGCGGAAAACGCCAACCCGCTCTACCGTTCCTATATGAAGAACTTTGCTTCCTTTGAGCCCATGGAGGCCAGGAAAACCCTGGCCAGCGCCATCCAGATCGGCAACCCGGTCAGCATCGAGAAGGCGATCCGCACGATCAAGCAGTTCGACGGGATCGTCATGGACGCCACGGAGCAGGAGCTGTCCGATGCGGCCGCTCTTGGCGATCGGACCGGAATGTTCAACTGCCCCCACACCGGGGTCGCCCTGGCCGCGATGATCAAACTGATCAAAGCAGGCAAGATCGACAAGTCCGAGCACGTGGTGGTCATTTCCACGGCCCATGGACTCAAGTTCACGGACTTCAAGGTCAACTATCACGAACAGAAGCTTGGCTTCCCGAGCCGGTACGCCAATACACCCATCGAAGTGCCCGCGCGCGTGGACGCTGTCAAGGAAGCGCTTACGAACGCATTGAAGAAGAGGAGAGAACAGAATGTCTAAGAAACCGACCAATCCCAAAAACTGGAACCCTGCCACCCTCGGCATCCATGGCCTGGACCGCGTGCATCACGCCCACTTTGCTGTTTCCACGCCCATCGTCCAAACGTCCAACTACTACTTCGAGAACACCCAGGAAGTGTACGATTTCATGAAGGCCAAGAGCGAAGGCAGGCTGATCCGCGAACACGAATACGGCCGGTACGGCAATCCGACCCAGACCGCGTGCGAGCGCAAGCTTGCGGCCATCGAGGGCGCCGAACGCGCGGTGCTGTTCTCGAGCGGCATGTCCGCCGTGATTCTGACGCTCATGACCTTTATGCGCAGAGACGGCCACATCATCTTCACGAGCGACTGCTACCGCCAGACGCGCGATTTTGCCTCGAACCTGCTGGCCGAGTTCGGCATCCAGGTCTCTCTCGTGGACCCCACGGCCGAGGCCATCGAAAAGGCGATCAAGCCCAACACGAACATCATCTTCACCGAATCGCCCACGAACCCCTACCTGCGCTGCCTCGATCTTCCGGCCGTGGTGAAGGTCGCGAAGCAGCACAAGGTGATGACGGTCATCGACGCCACACTGGCAACATCATATAACATTAAGCCGCTGGACCTGGGGGTCGATGTCGTGATCCACTCGTCCACGAAGTATCACGGAGGCCATAATGACCTCCTGGCCGGCGTGGCCCTCGGCTCGGACAAGCTTATGAACGACGTCTACCGCATGCAGCGCATGATCGGCGCCGTGCCCGGACCGCTTTCCTGTTTCCTGCTGGAGCGCGGCCTCAAGACCTTCGGACTCCGGATGAAGCACCACAACGAGGCCGGCCTTGCCGTGGCCCGGATGCTCGAGGCGCACCCCAAAATCGAGAAGGTCTGGTACCCGGGACTCGATTCCCATCCCGACCGGAAGATCGCAAAAGAGCAGATGAAGGGCTTCGGCAGCGTGGTCACCTTCCTGCTCCGCGGGGACGACGCGAAAACGCGGAAGTTCATCGATTCGCTCGAACTGTTCCTGATCACCCCCAGCCTCGGCGGCAGCGAGAGCCTGGTGACGCAGATGTGGATGATGTCGTTCTTCGACTACCCCGCGGACTACCGCAAGAAGATCGGCATGTCGGACAACCTGGTCCGGCTCGCGCTGGGGCTGGAGGATGTGGACGATCTGATCGCCGACCTGAAACAGGCGCTGGAGCAGGTTTAACGGGGTTGTGCCTTAAGTCCGATGAAGCATGAAAAGCGGTTTCGCGCGGAAGCGCGGAGGCGAGCGGTAATGCGTTGAAGCGTTGAGGATCCTGTTCGATTTTGGTTTTCTCTCCCATTCAAGATAAGACGAAGTAAGGGTTCTGAAGGAGGCAGGCATGGACATCACGGCCGTCCGCGTAGACATCCCCGAAGGCTGCAACCTCATTCTCGGACAGACCCATTTCATCAAGACCGCCGAAGATCTTTATGAGATTATCGTCACGACCGTGCCCCAGGCGAAGTTCGGCATCGCCTTTGCCGAAGCCTCCGGCCCCTGTCTCATCCGGGCCGAAGGAAACGACGACGGCCTCATCGCGGCTTCGATCAAAACACTCCAGTCCCTCGGCGCAGGCCATGTTTTCTGCATCACGCTCCGGCAGGCCTTTCCCGTGAACGTCCTGACCCAGATCAAAAACTGTCCCGAGGTCTGCACGATCTTCTGCGCCACGGCGAACCCGCTTGAAGTTGTGGTCGCCTCTTCGTCCCAGGGCAAGGGCATTCTCGGCGTGATCGATGGTTTCTCTCCGAAAGGCGTGGAAACGGCGGCTGACAAGGCGCAACGCAAAGAGTTCCTGCGGAAGATCGGGTACAAACTTTAGAGAATTCAAAACTACTCAGGTCAGCCATTTCGCTTCGGCAGGAATGAGGGCCCGACGGTAAAACAGCTTGATTATTATCGGCAAAAGAGTAAGCTTTCATTCCACAAAATCGAGATTCACCCGGCAACGGCCTGAGTCAAATCAAAAACAGAGGGAGTAAGAAAATGAAACAGTTTTCTCAGTATGCAGTGTCCTGTCTGGCCATCGCAGGTGCGACGCTTTTTGCCGGCGCTGCTTTCGCCGCGCAGGAAAAGGCTTCACCCATGGCAGCGCCTGAAATAAAAGTGAAAAAAGCGGATGATTCATCTTCCCTCTCGGGCAAGGTGGTTGAGACAATGAATTCCGGCGGATACACCTATGCCTGCCTTGAGAAAAACGGGAAAAAAACCTGGGTGGCGATGCCGGAGATGAAGGTTGCCGTGGGCCAGAAGCTGTCGCTCCAGCCCGGCCAGGTGATGCAGAAGTTTACGAGCAAGTCGCTGGGAAGGACTTTTGATTCGATCGTCTTCTCGGGCGGCCCTGCCGCATCGCAACAGGGCGCAGACGGTTTGCCCGCCGGCCATGGGGATGCCGGGGAAAAAGCAGCAGGCGGCAGGTCAGCGGCGTCTCCTGCTGACAAAAGCGTAAAAGTCGGGAAGGCCGCGGGCCCGAACGCGTATACCGTTGGAGAAATTTTCGAAAAGAGGGCGGAATTGAACCAGAAGACCGCCGTGGTCAAGGCCAGGGTGGTTAAGGTTTCAGCCGGTATCTTGGGCAAGAACTGGATTCATCTGCAGGACGGCACCGGAGACTCGAATAAGAAATCCAATGACCTGATCGCGACCTCGGATGCTCTGCCGTCTGTCGGAGATGTGGTGACGATGAAGGGCACTATCGCGAAGGACGTAGACCTTGGGTCCGGCTATAAATTCATCGTAATCATGGAAAAGGCGAAAATTCAGCGCTGATCCGGAGCCTCCAGGCCGGTTTCAAAGCCCCGTGCTTCGCACGGGGCTTTTTGTTTGTTGCTTTACTTTTTCCGATGAATCGGTCATAATGCGCACCACACTTTTACCCGCTCTGCGGGTGTGAACAGCAATGAGGAGGAATTATGGCATCAGTGAACAGGTTGCCCCGGTCGCCCTGGAGGGCGATGATCGAAAGCGCGTTTTACGCCAATTCAGTGCGCAAGACGAACATGGCCGAACTGTACAAACTGGCGATCAAACAGCCCGAGGTGATGGCCACGTCCCATCCCTTTTATAAACCGGCGCAGTACGGCCTGCCGAAGGACGCCAAGGTACTGATCTCGAACGACGGCGGCATCGTGGGACGCACGGCGCGGGCGCGCAGGCTCGTGCGCGAGATGGGCAAGGATCGCGACAAGTATCTCCGCATTCTCGGTGAGGTGACCTACCAGATCACCAAGAAGGAGAGCCTCTGGCTCGAAGGCATCATCGGCCTGCATAAGGACTTTATGGTGAAGGCCCATATCCTGAGCCCGGCCTCGGACGCGAAGAACATGCTCGACTGGGGCTGCAACTTCACCCCCTGGATGAAGCCCTGGAACGAACTGTACAAAAAATCCAAAAAGCTCGACGAACCCGACATCCTGGTGATCGCCGACCCCGAGTGGTCCGACCCCGAGTTCCCGAACGGGCTTGTGATCATCGACGAGGAGGAGAACTGCATCGCCATCCTCGGGCTCCGTTACTTCGGCGAGCGCAAGAAGGGGACCCTCACCCTGGCCTGGACCATCGGTGTGCGGCTGAACATGGTTGCCTGCCACGGCGGCATCAAGACCATCGGCAACTATCCGCCCGTGGCTGTGTTCGGGCTTTCCGGTTCCGGAAAATCGTCGCTCACGAACAGCCTTGACCACGGCGGCCTGCTCAAGAAGAGCGAAAAGGTCACGGTGATTCACGACGACGCGTTTTTGATCGGCCTGGACGAGAACCTCACGATCGCCCTCGAGCCGAGCCTGTTCGACAAGACCGACGCGGTGGAGTTCCGCGATCCCATCATCAAGTATTTTTATTCCGCCCAGAACGTGGCAATCACGGACCTCGGGAACGGCAAGAGGGAGATCGTTGCCCAGGACATCAGGAACGACAACGGCCGCTGCATCAAGTCCCGCGATATGTTCAACATCGCCGACTCCTGCGCACGGCCGGGGCAGCTCATCTGGCTCCAGAAGGACCAGTCCCTGCCTCCGGTTATGAAGGTCTCTGACCTGGGGCTCGCGGTGGCCATGGGCGCGTCGCTCTGCACCCTGCGCGCCAAAGGCGTCGAAAACGTGCCCAAGGAAGAACTGGCCAAGCTCGTGATCGAACCTTTTGCCAACCCCTTCCGAGTGCATAAACTTATGGAAGACTGCCGCCAGTTTCTGAAGCTTTTCAAACTCGGCACCGAATGCTACATCATGAACACAGGCCACTTCGGCCTGCCCGGCGAAGAGGTCAAGGTGCCGAAAGAACTTTCCCTTGCCATTGTCACTGCGCTGGTGCGCGGCAAGGTCGAGTGGCGTGAATGGAAGTCCTTCCCGGGCCTCCTGCTCCCGGCGAACGGCGCCGACCTTTTTGGCGCGGATTATGACAAAAAATTCAAACCCTCGAAAAACCCCGAATATCTCCAGTTCCTCCGGAACCGGATGCAGGACCGCATCACCTTTCTGTCGAACAAGCGCGATATCGAGCGCGATATGGACAGCGCCTTCATCGATCCGCTCGTGGCGGCAAGGACCGTGATCGACCGGGTATTGAATCCGATCTAAGCGTAAGATGAAGGAGAAGCAATGTCATCTGAGATCATCGTAAATGCCGGCCGGGAAGAGACGCGCGTAGCGCTTCTGGAGAACAGCCTGGTCACCGAAATTTTTATCGACCGCAAGAAAGACCGCGGCGTTGCCGGCAATGTGTACAAAGCCCGGGTCATGAAGGTGCTCCCGGGCATGCAGGCGGCTTTCGTGGACATCGGACTGGAAAAGTCCGCTTTCCTGTATGTGGGGGACGTGTTCGACAGCACGTCGGAATACACCCCCATGATGGACGACGAGGGCCTTGAACTCGAGATTGAACCCAAGCGGAAGCGCTCGCACGCCACGCAGATCGAGGACCTCCTGCAGGAAGGCCAGGAGATCCTGGTCCAGGTATCGAAAGAGCCGATCAGCACCAAGGGCGCGCGCGTGACAACCTATGTCAGCATCCCCGGCCGCTACCTGGTCATGATGCCGGGCGTCAACCACATCGGCGTTTCACGGCGCATCGAGAAGATCGAGGAGCGGAAGCGGCTCCGTGAGATCGTGAGCAGGATCCGGAAGCCGAACACGGGGTATATCATCCGGACCGCCAGCCAGGGCAGGAGCGAGGATGATTTCATCGCCGACGTCGAATTCCTTTCCCGTCTCTGGGAGACCATCCAGAAGAGAATGGACAAGGCCTCGGCCCCGGCGCTCATGCACAACGAGCTCGACCTCGTTTTCCGCGTGATCCGCGACGTGTTCACCCGCGACGTGGACAAAATGATCATCGATGCTCCCGAGGAATACCAGCGCGTAAAGGAGTTCGTGGACTCCTATATCCCTCAGCTCGGCAGGCGCGTGAAGCCCTACGACGGCGACGATCCCATTTTCGAGCACTACGGCGTGGAGATCGAGATCTCCCGGGCACTCGGCAGAAGGGTCTGGCTCAAGTCCGGCGGGTACATCATCCTCGACCAGACAGAGGCACTCACGACGATCGACGTGAACACGGGCAGGTACGTGGGCAAGCGGTCGCTTGAGGACACGATCTTGAAGACGAACCTTGAGGCGGTGCGCGAGATCGCCTACCAGCTCCGGCTCAGGAACATCGGCGGCATTCTCATTCTCGATTTTATTGACATGGAGCGCGAGGACAACCGGCGCAAGGTGTACGCGGCCCTCCAGGAGGCCCTTGCGAGCGACAAGGCCAAGACCACGATCTCGCACATCTCGCCCATCGGGCTGATCGAGATGACGCGCAAGCGCATCCGCGAGAGCCTGGGGCGCACCCTCTGCGACACCTGTCCCTACTGCGAAGGCAGGGGCCATATCAAGTCGAGCCGCACCATCTGCTACGAGGTCTTCCGCGAGATCCGCAGGGCCTTTGCCCACGCCGACGAAAAGAAGGCGCTCGTGACCGTGAACTCGCTGGTTGCCGATATGATGTACGATGAGGAGCGGCAGGGCGTGGAGGAGCTGGAAAAAGAATTCCAGAAGAAGATCGTGATCAAGGCCGATCCGAACCTGCACCAGGAGCAGTACGAGGTCGTGTTGGTGTAGCGCCTGGTGTTTGAAAAAAGGCCTACTTTCCGTGGCGGGTAAAAACCAATTTGAGTGCTTGCCAACGGGGATATTATGGATTATACTGGCATCATTGTAGCACCATTCTAAATTCTGGAAGGAGAAACTATGGCAAAGGCAATGACGAAAACGCAGTTGGTAGCAAAGGTTGCGGAGAAGGCGTCCCTTACAAAGAAGGCAGCCGGTGAAATACTGGACTTCATTGCAGAGGTGGCTTATAAGGAAGCCAAGAATACCTTCACCCTGCCAGGCCTCGGAAAGCTCGTTCTGGTACAGCGGAAGGCCCGGATGGGCCGGAACCCCGCAACAGGCGAGACCATCAAGATCAAAGCAAAGAAAGTCGTGAAGTTCAGAGTCGCCAAAGCCGCAAAAGACGCGATCCTGGGCGCGAAATAAGTCCAGCCTCCCGAACATAAACGTTCTATTCAAAAGCCCACTCTCCGCAGAGTGGGCTTTTATTTTGAGCGCGCGGCTTTCGTCACCATGCAGGACCGTTGTTCATGCTCAGCGAGATAGTGTTCGCTGAATATTGATTACAAAAGCGAGGAAAAACAAATGGCTGTTATTGCGAAAATAGAAGGCAACAAACTTGTTATAACCGCGGACCTCTAGACCCCGACGGCAAGCGCATCGGGCAAAACCATGGTTGTAGCCAGCACACGAGGGAACAAGGAAACTGATGAGTATTATGAGGTCAGATTTAAAGATTGAGTTATTATGCTTTCTTTAAAGCTGCGGCCACTGCTTCTACCTCTTTCCGAACATCCTTGTTACTCCGGAGATACACAGTCACAGCCGCAGGGTCTTTCCGTTTCCTAAGGTGAAGTAAATGTCAAGCCGCAAGACTTGACCCTGATATGCTGATATGCTCTGATATGCTGCTGATATGCTGCTGATATGCTGCTGATATGCTGATAGGTTTTCCTTGTTTTAGTAGATAGTTATAAGTGCTGTGAACCCATTCATTTTGAAACTGGTCGAATCGATTAGGTGAGTAGCTTTCCTTGACGAATTTGTCAAACTTATCATCAGGCAGGTGAAGAGGCAGTCGTAATTCCTTAGGAACGTCATCGTAGGAATGAAAGGGTACAATAAAATCCCAAAATAGGCACGCCATCTTATGGTCACCAGAAGATAGCGCGATTGTCGCATATTTCTTCATTCGCCTAATTGTTCCTTTCTTTCGCAATTAACGCGCGCCTGACGCGCCGCCATTGGCGCGACGCTGTCGAGGCGCTGGTTGGAATGCTTGTCACGCTGAGCAGTATTTTTGGTGGAGATATTGGACTGTCTATCGAATGCGATTTTTCCAGTATCCGGGTTCGCGGTGGCAGTGCATTACCGCTATGATAAGAATGTAATTTGTTTCGATGGAGTAAAGAATGGCATAGGGAAATACGTGTGTCAGATACCGGCGTACATCCTTTTCGAGTGGTTTCCATTGTTCAGGTTTTTCGACAATCCGCTGAATAGCGTGCTCAATCGCGTCGATAAAACGCTGTCCGAGATCGGATTGGCAACCCTCATAATATCGGGCCGCATCTTGATATTCTTCCAGAGCTTCTGGATGAAATTCATAGCTCATTTTTTAATGGCTTGCCTGACTTGCGCCAAGGCGACATCGCCGGGAATTGTTTGAATGCGGCCACTGCGAACTTCATCGAGACGGCGACATGCTTCAGTTATCCAGAGTTGACGGATATCTTCATCTTCAGCTGGATCCAGGCTCTCGACTAATCTGTCGGCAAGAAGGGCGCGTGCATCGCTAGAAAGTGAAAGAGCTTCTTCTGCAATTTGTTCGACGGTTAATCTCATGATAAACTCTCCTTACTGAAATAAGGCTAAAAACCACGCTTAGTCCATAAGTATATTTTACAGATGCGCGATAGGATAGTCAATTGCAAAAACAGGGCCGGTGAGCGGCTTACCCGAAGGGGGTAAAGTCACGGCCGTTTTTCGGCGCGTCGCTGTGGACCGTCAGGTTGGTATTTTTTTTCTTACGCTTCATCTCGATCTGAAGATTTATTTTGAGAAGCAATTTTTGTGTTGTGATAATTGAGCATTAGATCACTCAAGTGATGTTGGTCCGATACTGTTAGCTCTTTGAGAGTTAAGCGAATAACGCCTAGATCGCACATGGCATGATGGTTTGGACAAAGAACAAGCATGTTCGCAGTTATATCAGGGCCGTTGTGTGGTTCTCCGAGAGGGCGAATATGGTGTGCCTCGGCGTAACGCTCGTCCGCTGAAATCTCAATAGTTGTGCCGCATATCTGGCACTGATAGGAATATAGATTCTTTAGCCATCGAGAAAGCGCACTATCTCTAAGGATACGATAGGTTTTAATCGAATGGCGCGGCGGCAAATTGGGTTCTGCAATATCCGCTGCAGTCGGTGTCAAAAAGGGTTCATCAGGAGAAGTCTGAGCTTTAGTTGATTTTTCTTGTTCTCGTTTTCCTCCTTCTGGGTCGAAGAGGCCCAGATGTAGAACATGATGGCCATCAACGCGTTCTGTGGAGTCAAAATTTACAATAGCCGTGTCACCTGCTTTAGCTCGGGTATCAGCGTACCAATGATTCAACGTGCCCCACAGTTGGTTGTCGTTATGCTTTTGGGTAAAAGAGTTTCGACCATTATGGTCAATTACAATCATTTTCGTCTTATGGGCAGGAAATAAATGGCCATACGTCTTCTTCGTGTTATCCGTCAAATTGAGATAGCCGTCCCTTACTTCCGGAATCCCTAACGTTCTCATAAAAGTAACCAACGAGACACCTCTTCGTTTCTCGGACCAACAAGTTATTCTCGGTACGGGAAAAGTAACGCTACGTATTCGCATAACCAGTGATGAATAGCATGTAACTAATTGAATTTGTAGCAATTCTCAAACGACTAATATTCAAATTGTAATAAATTAATGCCAGATTGACTAATATGCAAATTCGGTATTAGTCAATTGCTATAACCAACTACGCGTGTTGGATCGCCTTGTGGCCCCCGTTTCTGTAGCAAGGGGGCAGGAAAATACATTACTATTATGACGTGGAGTTTAGGCTTATTCCATTATTGTGTCAAATAGTAATTAGTTGATCTTCTCCATTGCATGCCAGGAGTTGTTTGTCGAATACCTGATGAATACCTGATCACGGGTCGCCATTGGAAAGGAACTATTGGAGTCGCCTCTTTGACACGACAGGACACGACATTTCCCTTGATTTTTTGGCGCAATCGTACGATAATGCCCCCCTTGAAACACTAATCCACTTTCTATCCGAGGAGGCACGTAACAATGAAAATTATTCTGTTAGGAGCGCCGGGCGCGGGCAAGGGCACGGTATCGAAACTGTTGACGGCACTGGACGGTTCGGTGCAGATCTCGACGGGCGACATTCTGCGCGGCGCGGTAAAGGCCGGCACAGCGCTCGGCAAAGAGGCCCAGGGCTACATGGACCGGGGCGATCTGGTCCCCGATTCTCTCATCATGGGCATCATGGAGCAGCGGCTCCAGGAGCCGGATTGCAAAAAGGGGTTCCTTCTCGACGGTTTCCCGAGGACCATCTCGCAGGCGGATTCGCTCGATGCCCTGATGAAGCGGATCAACGTCAAGCTTGACCTCGTGGCGAGCATCGAAGTTCCGCGCGAGGTGATCCTCGACCGCTTGACGACCCGCAGGACCTGCTCCAATTCTTCGTGCCAGGAGATCTACAACATCAAGAGCAATCCGCCGGCCCCCGGCGACAAGTGCAAGAAGTGCGGCAGCCCGACGATCCAGCGCGCCGACGAAACCGTAGAGGCGATCAGCAAGCGCCTGGATGTGTATAACGAAAAGACCGCCCCGCTTATCGGCTACTACGAGAAGAAGGGCATGCTCCTCAAGATCAACGAGCCGGGCAGCGACGGCGTGGTGAAGGCGATCCAGAAGGGCATTGCGGCGAAGAAGTAACTTTTCGATAGCGTTTGAAAAAAGCAAAGGCGGGATGATCACTCATCCCGCCTTTGCTATTACGTACGCCGTATTATTGTTACTTTGATTTGCCAGCCAGTTTTTCGTTGATTTTTGTCATGAAGCGCTGATTGAGCTCCCGGGGGCTGTTTGTCCAGTCATGGATGGTGCTATCCTCATCATCATAGGACAGGGCAATTTTGCCGCTCGCGCCGGAGATCTCATAATGATTCTTGAGTATCGTTGGGCCGGCTGTGAAGCCGGCAAAACTCCGTGCGGCCCTGCCGACAATCCGCAGATCATTGATCCTGACGGTTGCCAGATAATTCGTGGAGCCTTTGACATACTGATTCTGGTTCTGGATCTGCGTCGTATTATATCCGTCGTGTTTCAACGAATTGACCAGGTCCTCTTCAATGAATTGTCCCATCTCATTCCGGTCCTTGCGTTCGTCCTCTTTCGTATCAGCCTTGATCCCCCGGTTCGACAGAACGAATATCGCGACCTGCTTTCCGTCCTGCATGACCGGCGCTTTCGCCGCGCACCCGAACATGAAGGCGGCGATCATTGCGACTGCTGCGACTGACAAAAACTGCTTTTTCATGGCAAATCCTCCTTTGTATTAAAAAAATGGTTATAGGGGTGTGAAAATCGTGGCTATATGGTTCCAAGCGTACTGTTGTCAGGTTTATTCCTTATAGTATTTGTTTACTAATAGGTTCGAGGCTGTTGTCTGGGGAAAATCATATCATATAAGCGAAGAATTTGTAAAGAAAATGTTCTCTATGCGACATACAGCTTTTACAGCCTTACCGGCACGCCCCGTTCTCTCAGGTACTCTTTTGCCTCTTTGATCGTATATTCGCGGAAATGAAAGATCGATGCGGCGAGCGCGGCATCTGCCTTGCCTTTTGTGAAGCCGTCGTAGATATGTTCGAGGTTCCCCACCCCGCCCGAAGCGATGACCGGTATCGAGACCGCCTCCGATACGGCGCGCGTGAGCGAGAGGTCGTAGCCGTTTTTCCGGCCGTCCTGATCCATGCTGGTAAGCAGAATCTCACCGGCGCCGTACTCTTCCATCTTTTTTGCCCAGGCCACGGCATCGATCCCCATGGGTTTCCTTCCTCCGTGAGTGTAGACCTCCCATTTTAGTTCGGAGTTCGGAGTGTGGAGTTCGGAGTGAGATAGGAAAAGAGACTTATATTCCGGATCGCCGGCCCATTTGAGCGGGGGCTGGAAATCCTTGTCGTGAGCGACCACCTGCTTTGCGTCGATGGCGACGACGATGCACTGGCTGCCGAAGCGCATGGAAGCGGCTTTGATGAATTCCGGGTCGTGGACCGCCGTGGTGTTGATCGAGACCTTGTCGCACCCGGCGAGCAGGAGGTTCCTGATATCGTCGAGCACCTTGATGCCTCCGCCCACGGTGAGCGGCATGAACACCTGTTCCGCCGTGCGGCGCACGATGTCGAGGATGATGCCGCGCTCCTCATGGGACGCCGTGATGTCGAGGAACGTGAGCTCGTCGGCGCCCTGTTCGTCATAGATCTTCGCGATCTCGACCGGGTCGCCGGCGTCACGGAGATTCACGAAACTTACGCCCTTTACCACGCGGCCGGCTTTAACGTCGAGACAGGGTATGATTCGTTTGGTTAACATGGACTCCTACCGCGCGCACTGGTTGTCGTTCATCTTCACGAACGCAAGGGCTTCCCTCAAGTTCAAGGAACCGCTGTAGATCGCTTTTCCGGTGATCACCCCGCTGACGCCGGAATGCCGCACCGCAAGCAGGTTTTCAATGTCCTTCATCGTGTGGACGCCGCCGGAAGCGATGACCGGGATATGGAGCGCCTTCGCGAGCGCCTGCGTTGCCTCGATGTTCGGGCCCGAAAGCATGCCGTCGCGTTTGATGTCCGTATAGATGATGGCGATGACGCCGTATTCCTGCATCTGCAGCGCGAGGTCCCTGGCCTGCACCTTCGTGACCTCCGCCCAGCCCTTGATCGCCACGAGGCCTTCCTTCGCGTCGATGCCCACGATGATCGTATCGGGAAATTCCCGGCACGCTTCCCGGACAAAGGAGGGGTTCTCGATCGCCGCGGTGCCGAGAATAATACGGTTGATGCCGATCGAGACGAGGGTCATGATCGTGTCCAGGTCGCGAATGCCGCCGCCGACTTCGATCGGTATCTTGATGGCGGCCCGGATCGCCTTGATGGCGTCAAGGTTCTTCGGTACGCCGGCAAATGCGCCGTTCAGGTCCACGACGTGGAGAAGCTCGGCCCCCTGGTCCTCCCAGAACCTTGCCGTGGTGGCCGGGTCATCGGAGTAGACCGTGGCCTTGTCCATGAGCCCCTGTTCCAGGCGGACGCATTTTCCTTCTTTTAAATCTATTGCGGGAATGATCAGCATAATAATCTTATAAACCTTCACCACAGAGGACGCAGAGGACATCCGGTGAAAATTATCCTTTCTGTTCTCCAAACCTCTTCAATATGGAGAGCCCCAGCTTCTGGCTCTTCTCAGGATGGAACTGGACGGCGAGGACATTGTCCTTCCAGATGCTCGACACGAACTCGATGCCGTAGGGCGTGGTGGTCGCGATCACGCTTTTGTCCTCGGGCACGACGTGGTAGGAGTGCACGAAGTACACATGGCTGTTCTCCGGCACGTCGGCAAGCGCCGGAGGACGTTTCTTGAAGGTAAGCGAGTTCCAACCCATGTGAGGGACTTTCAAATTGTCGAATTGAGGGCCTTTGAAGCGGACCACACGGCCTTTGATGATGTCCAGGCCTTTGGACGTCCCGAACTCCTCGCTTTCCGTGAAGAGCAGCTGGAGGCCCAGGCAGATGCCGAGAAAAGGTTTGCCGGAACTGATGCTTTTGCGCACCGCATCGATGAGCCCGTTCTGCTCCAGGTTCTTCATGCAATCGGAGAACGCGCCCACGCCGGGCAGCACGACCTTGTCCGCATTCAGGATCGTTGCCGCGTCGCCCGTGACCATTGCTTCATGGCCAGAGTGTTCAAAGCCCTTCTGGACGCTGCGCAGATTGCCCATTCCGTAATCGATAATTGCGATCATTTCCTGATACCGTGAGGAGTGAGAAGGAAAAAGTGAACGGGAAAAATCTCCTTGCTCTTTACCTTTTACGTTCCCTCAGATTTTACCTTTTGTCGAAAGCACGCCCTTGATCCTCGGATCGAGACTTGTGGCCTGGTCCAGGGCGCGGCCGAAGGCCTTGAAAATGCCTTCGAGCATATGGTGGACGTCGCGGCCGTAGTGAACGCGGATGTGGAGGTTCATGCCCGCATGATTGGCAACAGAGCGGAAAAAATCCTCGGCAAGCCCGGGATCGAAGTCCTTGAGCTTGTATTTTTTCGGCAGGTCAAGCTGGTACGCGAGGTATGGCCTGCCGGAAAGGTCCATAACCACCTGGGCGAGCGTCTCGTCCATGGGCACGGTCGCATCGCCGTACCTGCGGATGCCCTTGCTGTCCCCGAGCGCTTTTTTGAGCGCCTGGCCGAAGGCAATGCCGAGGTCTTCCACGGTGTGGTGGTCGTCGATCTCCGTATCTCCTTTTGCCTTGATCGTCAGGTCGAAGAAGCCGTGCTTGGCGATGTGCGAGAACATATGGTCCATGAAAGGCACGGAGGTTTTGATGGCATACACGCCAGTCCCGTCGAGGTCCAGGGATATTTTGATATCTGTTTCCTTTGTCTTGCGATCGATCAATGCTTTGCGCGCCATAGGGTGTCCTTAGTATTAAATTTAATAACGACTCAGGTCAAAAGCGTGTCCGCAGATTGCGCAGATTACACAGATTAAAAACAAGCGTGAATGAAAGCTAAAATCTGCGTCATCTGCGAAATCTGCGGATAAAAGGTTTTTCTCTTAAATCGCGATGAGTATCTTTTTCAGTGTTGCGAGAAATTCCCTGTTCTCCGCCGGCGTCCCGATGGTCACTCTCAAACAGTTCTTGAGCGGACCAGGCTTGTTCAGGTTCTTGATGAGGATCCCCGCCTGCTTGAGTTTCGCCTGGGTTCTTGTGGCATCTTTCCGTGTTCTGAACAGAATAAAATTTGTTTCAGACGGATAGGCCGCAACCCCTTCCAGGCCGGACAACGCATTATAGAGTTTTTCCCGCTCTGAAATCAACAGGGAAATCTGGCGTTCGATGATGTCCCGATGTTTGAGCGCGGTCACCGCGACGGCCTGGGACAGGCTGTTGATGTTGTAGGGGAGCCTGATCTTGTTCAATTCATCGACGATTTCCCGCGAAGCGGCAAGTACGCCGATCCGGAGTCCGGCAAACCCGATCTTCGAAAGCGTCCTCAAGATGATCAAGTTAGGATGCTTCTTCAAAAAAGGCAGAAAGGTCTTGCCGGAAAAGCTGAAGTAGGCCTCGTCGATGACCACCGCGGCATCGGCCTTCTCCAGGACCTTCCTGATCGCACTGTCCGAAAACCGGTTCCCCGTGGGGTTGTTCGGGCAGGCGAGAAAGATCACCTTTGCCCTGCTCTCTTTTGCCTTCTTGAGCAACCGATCGGCGTCGAGCTCAAAGGCGTCATCGAGCGGCACGGAGACCACGTTCTGCCCAAGGGCGCGGGAGGTGATGTCGTACATCGCGAAGGTCGGTGTGGACACCACCACCGGGCCGCCGAAGGCGAGGATGATCGCCTGGATCAACTCGTCGGAGCCGTTGCCGAGGACCATCTGCTCCGGCTTCATCTTCCAGTACGAGGCGATGGCGTTCTTCACCGCCTTGCCCGACGGATCAGGATAGAGATTGATCGGCACCATCCTGACGACGGAGGCAAGCTCTTTCCGCACCGCTTCCGGCATGGGGAAGGGGTTCTCCATGGCGTCAAGTTTGATGCGGACCGATGTTTCGTCCACATGGTATGCCGAGAGCTTGCGCACCTGCGGATTGATGAGACTGATTACGCCTTTTTTCGCTGCAGATCGAGCGGTCATGATGGTGAATATACAAGAATCATGGATCATGTTCAAGTGAAAATTGCGCCAAAGCCCCCGCTGCTTCATAATTAAATGTTACCGGAAGACAGTATGTAGTTATGGTTTCGGTTTTACGGTTTGAAGATCTTATTAAGTTTAATCTCCAAGGTCTTTCTCAGCTCAAAAGGGTTTAGTGTCTTA
>Ga0315281_10000138_pt1 | contig 91393 bp, 94 predicted proteins | sample YL17G07_0_MG_FD_204540 | JGI IMG/M metagenome (GOLD analysis project Ga0315281, IMG submission 204540) | Sediment microbial communities from Yellowstone Lake, YNP, Wyoming, USA - YL17G07_0 | ecosystem: Environmental > Aquatic > Freshwater > Lake > Sediment | place: USA: Wyoming | collected... | reverse complement strand
GGACATTTGTTGGACACCGACTTGGAGATCGTGTCTAAGCCTTTGAAAAGATGGCGCTCCCAGAGGGATTCGAACCCTCGTACCAGCCTTGAGAGGGCTGTGTCCTAGGCCTCTAGACGATGGGAGCGGGGCGCCTTTGCATCCGTCCGGGGGCCGGAACGGGGGCTGGTATTATATAGGCCCATCACCTGACCTCAAGCAGACCGGATTTTCTTGAATCAGCCAAACGACGGGGCTCCCGCCCCGGTAATCGTCGCACGCGCCGATCATCCGCTCTCGCGCTCGATGATCTCGACGAGCGTGCTCAAGGTGCTGTACCAGCTGAAGGATGCCGGATACCAGGCATTCCTGGTCGGCGGTTGCGTGCGCGACCTCGTGATCGGCATGGAGCCGAAGGATTTCGACGTCGCGACAAATGCGTCGCCTGAAGAGGTCAGGCGCCTGTTTCGCAACTGCCGGCTGATCGGTCGGCGCTTCCGGCTGGCGCACGTGCGCTTTGGCCACGAGATCGTCGAAGTCGCGACCTTTCGTGCGGCCGGCGATCCGATCGAACCGGATGCGGACGATACGGATGATGAGCCGGCCCCCGAGCCGGTCAGCGACGATCGTGTCCACGACGACGATACCGGGCGATTGCTGCGCGACAACCGTTACGGCACGGTCGACCAGGATGTCTGGCGCCGCGACTTCACCTGCAACGCGCTCTACTACAACATCGAGGACTTCTCGATCTGGGATTATGTCGGCGGCGTCGAAGACGTCAAGGCGCGCACGCTGCGACTGATCGGCGATCCTGAAACGCGCTATCGAGAGGATCCGGTGCGCATGCTGCGCGCGATCCGTTTCCAGGCAAAGCTGGGATTCACGATCCACGAGGGCACGCGTGAGCCGATCGGGCGACTCGCACCGCTGCTCGCGCAGATTCCGCCGGCGCGCCTGCTGGATGAATTCCAGAAACTCTTCCTGGCAGGCTTCGGGCAGCGTGCATTCGAATTACTGGTGGAGCATGGACTTCTCGAGCAACTGTTTCCGGCGACGGCAGCGTGGCTTACGCAGGAAACGGATGGCATGGCGGCGCGGCTGATCCGCGCGGGACTCGCGAACACTGACCGCCGGGTCCTTGAAGATCGCCCGGTGACACCGATGTTCCTGTTCGCAGTGTTGTTGTTCGGCCCGATCTCGGCCGCGGCGCAGAAGCGCTTCGAAGCCGGGTCGCAGGCAGGCCAGGCGATCGCCGAGGCTGCCGATCAGGTCGTCGCCGAACAGAATCGGCGTATCGGCATACCGAAACGGTTTTCGATCCCGATGCGCGAGATGCTGGCGCTGCAGCCGCGCTTCCACCGCCGCGAGGGCCGCCGCGCACTCGCATTCATCAGTCATCCGCGCTTTCGTGCCGCCTACGATTTCCTGGTGCTGCGCGCCGAGACCGGTGGCGAAGATCCGGCCGTCGCTCGCTGGTGGACCGAATTGCAGGAACTGCCGCAGGAAGAGCAACTGCAGCGGGTCGGGACCGATGAGGGTCCTTCCGGCCAGCCTGCCGGTGCCGGCCGCCGCAGGCGTCGCCGTGGCGGCCGGCGGCGCAAGGCTCCCACGACCGAGAGTTGAGGCGCAGATGGTCTGGCAACCGGCCTATGTCGCTCTTGGCAGCAATCTTGATGATCCGCGCCGGCAGGTCGAGAAGGCCTTTGGCGAGCTTGCGGGTCTTGCGGACACGCGGCTCGTGCTGCGTTCCGGACTGTGGCGCTCCGTGCCGATGGGGCCACAGCACCAGCCTGACTTCATAAACGCCGTCGCGGGTCTCCTGACCCTGCTGAAACCGCGCGCGTTCCTCGAGAATCTGCGCTTGCTCGAGCGGCGTATGGGCAAGGTCGAGCCTGCCGTGCGCTGGGGGCCGCGCCTGATCGACCTCGACCTGCTGATGGTCGGCGATGCCTGTTGCGATGAGCCCGGCCTGCGGTTGCCGCATGCGGGCCTGCACCATCGCAATTTCGTACTGTATCCTCTGGCCGAAATCGCCCCGATGCTCTGGGTCCCCGGTCATGGCCGCGTGTGCAGCCTCCTTGAAAGGGTCCAGGGCGACGGTCTCGAACCACTGGTCGCACGGAATACCGGTGCCTGAAGCAACCAAAGAAATCTGGCCCCACCGGCTGGTCGTGGTGGAGGGCCTGATCGGGGTCGGCAAGACCAGTCTTGCGCGCAAGCTCGCGGCCGCGGTCGGGGCAGAGACGGTGTTCGAGCAGCCGATGGAGAATCCGTTCCTCGAGCGCTTCTACAAGAGCCCGAAGGCTGCGGCGTTCCCGGCCCAGCTCCACTTCCTGTTTCAGCGCGCGCGTCAGCTCGCGGCACTGCGCCAGCACGACATGTTCGCCCCGCTGCGCATTGCCGATTACATGCTGGAAAAAGACCGGCTGTTCGCGCGCGTGGTGCTGGACGACGAGGAGTACAAGCTGTACGAGCAGGTCTATGACCGCCTGGCAATCGACGCGCCGGTACCGGACCTGGTCGTGTTCCTGCAGGCGCCGGTGGATGCGCTGCTGCAACGCATCGACCGGCGTGGCATCGCCTTTGAGAAATACATCGACGCTGCTTATCTCGGGCGTCTCGGCGAGGCGTACACGCGCTTCTTCCACCAGTACACGGCCTCACCGCTGCTGATCGTCAACACGGCCGAGATCGACCCGGCCAACAACTCCCGTGATTTCGACGACCTGTTCGAGACGATCCGCGAGACCCGCAGCGGGCGTCACTACGTGAATCCCGTCAGGCGCTAGTGGCGAATTGCGTGGCGCGTGAGCGCCCATTCCACGTGCTCGCGCACCAGCGCATCCGGATCCTCACAGCGTGCCGCGAGTGCGGCGACGACCTCGGGCGAGGTCGGCGCATTACCTAGCGCAACGGCGACATTTCGGAGCCATCTCGGATAGCCGAGCCGGCGCAGCGCGCTGCCGGCGCTGCGATCGAGGTATTCAGCCTCCGTCCAGCGGAACAGCTCGACCAGACCGGGTGCATCGAGTCCGTGGCGTGCGCGGAATCCAGGTTCGGCGGCGAGGCCTGCAAACTTGTTCCAGGGGCAGACCAGCTGGCAATCGTCGCAGCCGAAAATGCGGTTGCCGATCGCGGGCCGTAGTTCTTCGGGTATCGGGCCGTGGTGCTCGATCGTCAGGTAGGAAATGCAGCGCCGCGCATCGAGCTGGTACGGTGCCGTGATCGCGCCGGTCGGGCAGGCCGGGATGCAGGCATTGCAGGTCCCGCAGCGGTCCTTCGCAGGCATGTCCAGCGGCAGCGGCAGGTCCGTGAATAGTTCCCCCAGCATGAACAGCGAGCCGGACTGCGAATTGATCAGGTTGGTGTGCTTGCCGATCCAGCCGAGACCTGCATTGCGCGCGAGCGGCTTTTCCATGACCGGTGCAGAGTCGACGAATGCGCGGTAACCGAATGGGCCGATCTCGGCCTCCAGCATCGCCGCGAGCTTCACGAGACGCTGGCGCAGGATCTTGTGGTAATCGCGCCCCAGGGCGTAACGCGCGACGTAGCCCAGGCTGCCGTCGGCGAGGACCGCCTGGGCCGGCATCGCGTCCGGTGCCGTGCTGTTCATGCGCACGCTGATGATGCGCAAGGTTCCTGGCACCAGCTCGGCCGGCCGGCTGCGCCGCCGCCCGTGCCTGGCCATGTACTGCATCCCGCCGTGGCGGCCTTCGGCGATCCAGCGTTCGAGCCGCGCTTCGTCCTCGGGCAATTCGATGCCCGCGACTCCGACCTGATCGAAGCCGAGCGCTGTCGCAAACCCGGTTAGCTGCAATCGCAGTGCGGAGAGCTGGTCGGCGTCGAGATTGCTTGCCATGGCGGCGGGGAGTGGCGGGTGGCCAGTATAATCGCCCGAATGGAATCGCTGCCCGCCCTGGTCTATGCGGCCGCGCAGGTGCGCGCGATGGACCGGCATGCGATCGATGTGGCGGGTATTCCCGGATACACCCTGATGCAGCGTGCCGCCGAGGCCGCGCTTGCGTTGCTGCGGCAGCAATGGCCGGAAGCGAATCGCATCACCGTCCTGTGCGGGTCTGGCAACAACGCCGGTGACGGCTATGTGCTCGCCAGGCTCGCGCACGCTGCGGGTCTTTCGGTCAATGCCTGCGCGCTGGTCGATGCGCGCCAGCTCACCGGTGACGCGGCGCGCGCCTTTGCTGATTTCACGGCGGCGGGTGGGCGCGATTCCGGATTCACGAGTGCGAGTCTCGCCGCGACCGATGTCATCGTCGATGCGCTGCTCGGCACCGGCATCGACCGGCCTGTGGAAGGCGCGATGCGGGCATGCATCGCGGCGGTCAATGCCTCGGGGCTGCCGGTGCTTGCGCTTGATCTCCCATCCGGCCTCGACGCCGACACCGGCCTGATCCATGGCGTGGCAATTTCGGCGACACGCACGATCACATTCGTCGCGCTGAAAGCCGGCTTGTTTCTCGGCGATGCCTGGGATCGGGTGGGCGAACTCGCATTTGCAGGGCTTGGGATCCCGGAGGCGGCGCGCGAAGCGCATGCACCCGTCATCAGGCGCATGGACCAGCAGCTGCTCAAAGCGGTCATGCCGCGGCGCCGCCGCTCGGCGCACAAGGGCGATCACGGCCGCGTGCTGATCGTCGGCGGTCTCGCAATGCCGGGCGCCGTGCGGCTCGCAGGCGAGGCGGCATTGCGCGCAGGCGCGGGTCTCGTCACGGTTACGACCGAGGCGCAAGGCGTTGCTTCGATCATCGCAGACCGGCCGGAACTGATCTGCAACGCCGTTGAATCCGCTGTTGCGCTCGAGAAGCTGCTGGACGCCGCCGATGTCGTGGCGATCGGGCCGGGTCTCGGTCTCGGGCGCAGCGCCCGCACGTTCTTTGACGCCGTCACGGCCTGCGAGAAGCCGCTGGTGCTCGACGCCGATGCACTGACTCTGCTGGCGGAACGGCCGCGGCATCGCGATGACTGGATACTCACGCCGCATCCGGGCGAGGCCGCACGCCTGCTCGGTACCGATGCGACCGCGATCCAGCGCGACCGCCTGGGCTCCTTGCGCGCCATCACCGCGCGCTATGGGGGTATCTGCGTGCTGAAAGGCGCGGGCACGCTCGTCGGTGCGGAAGACCTGTTGCCTTGGGTCTGCGATCGCGGTAATCCGGGCATGGCGACGGCCGGTGCCGGCGACGTGCTGACCGGAATCATTTCAGCCCTTGTCGCCGGTGGCTGCGATCTCGAACGAGCCGCAGCGGCCGGTGTATTGCTGCACGCGCGCGCCGGCGACCGGGCGGCGCTCGCCGGTGAACGGGGGCTTATTGCGGGCGACCTGATTGCGCAATTGCAGGCCGTCGTGAACCCGCCATGGAACTGAGCCCGCCCGATGAGGCGGCGATGCAGCGACTTGGCGCCGCACTCGCGGACAGCCTGCCCGATCTGCGAAGTTGCAGCCTGCTGCTGGCCTTGCAGGGCGAACTCGGCACCGGCAAGACGACACTGGCGCGCGGCCTGCTGCGCGCGCTCGGCGTCGAGGGCCCGATCCGCAGCCCGACATTCACGCTGGTGGAACCGTACGAGACGACAGCGGGCTCGATTCATCATCTCGATCTTTATCGCCTGCAGGGCGCGCCGGCGGAACTCGATGCCCTGGGCTATCGGGACTATCGCGGCATGCCGGGCCTCGTGATCGTCGAATGGCCGGAGCGGGGCGGAACTGCACTCGGGCCCGCCGACCTCCGGATCACGATCGAGCATCAGCCCATCGGCCGGCGGGTTCGCATCACTGCAGCGACGGATGCCGGGCGGGCATGGCAGGGTGCTTTAAGATATGAGCGTATCTAGCTGAAATACTTGAATTAAAATGTTTCGGTCGCTAGAGTAGCGTGAACTTCTGCCCGACCAGAGTCGTCATGCGGTCATTGCACTGGATCAACACCGGCGTGCTGATGGTCGCTTCGTTGCTGGCGACCTCGTCGCAGGCTGCGACGGCGGATCTGCACGAAATCCGCATCTGGGCCAGCCCGGATTCGACCCGCGTCGTACTCGACCTCTCGGCACCGGTCAGCTATTCGGTGTTCGCGCTGTCGGACCCGGAGCGCATCGTCATCGACCTCGAGCAGGTGGGCGCGGATGCAGCGCAACTGCCCGCGGCGGCTGTCGTCGGCGTCATCAGCGGCGTGCGGGTCGCCCCTCGCGATCACGGTGGGTTGCGCGTGGTGCTCGACCTGACGACCAAGGTCGAGCCGAAGAGCTTCCTGACCCCGCCGAATGAGACCTACGGCCACCGGCTGGTCGTCGACCTGGGTCTGGAGCGGGCGCCGCACCCGGTCAAGGTCGCGAATGACGGCAGTGGCCAGCGTGACGTGGTGGTCGCAGTTGATGCGGGCCATGGCGGCGAGGATCCGGGTGCGATCGGCAAGGCAGGCACTCGCGAGAAGGACGTGGTACTCGCGGTCGCGCGCCGGCTCGCCGAGCGCATCAACGCGGAACCCGGCATGCGCGCGGTGCTGACGCGCACCGGCGATTACTTTGTGCCATTTCGCGAGCGCATCCGCCGCGCGCGCGCGCAGCAGGCGGACCTGTTCGTCTCCGTGCATGCCGATGCCTTCGTCAATCGTTCGGTGCGCGGCTCTTCCGTCTACGTGCTGTCGACGCGCCGCGCGAGCAGCGAGGCTGCGCGCTGGCTGGCCGATCGCGAGAATGCGGCCGACCTGATCGGCGGCGTGTCGCTGGACGACAAGAGCGATGTGCTGGCGTCGGTGCTGCTCGACCTTTCGCAGAACGCATCGATCAGCGCCAGCCGTGATGCGGCCGCCCGCGTGCTCGAAGAACTGGATCGCGTTGGCGAGCTCAAGAAGAGCGATGTGCAGCACGCGAGCCTGATCGTGCTGACCTCACCCGACGTGCCGTCGATGCTGGTCGAGACCGCCTACATTTCGAATCCCGAAGAGGAGCGGCGCCTGCGTGATCCGGATTACCAGGCCCGCCTGGCCGGCGCGATGCACGCGGGCCTGCGCCGGTACTTCCACGAAAATCCGCCGCCGGGCACGCGCATTGCGATGCTGGCCGCGCGCGAGCGCGGGCAGGCCATGAGGCACGTCGTTTCACCGGGTGAAACGCTGGTCGACATTGCCGCGCGCTATGCGGTGAGCCAGGACGCGCTGCGCCGCCAGAACCGGCTCGACGGCGGCCAGCTCACTGCAGGAACCATCCTCGAAATTCCGGTTTCCGGCACCTGATCCAAGACGTGCCGCGCTGCTAGACTGGCGCAGCCCGCCGGGCGCGCCATGCCGATCCAGATCCTTCCAGACCCGCTGATCGACCAGATCGCCGCCGGCGAGGTCATCGAACGCCCGGCGTCGGTCGCAAAGGAGCTGATAGAAAATGCCCTCGATGCCGGGGCGCGGCACATCACGGTGGACGTGGAGCGCGGCGGCATCGGGCTCCTGCGCGTGCGCGATGACGGCGCCGGGATGGAATCGCGCGAGTTGCCTCTGGCGCTCGCACGCCATGCGACCAGCAAGATCGCATCGCTCGATGATCTCGAGCAGGTGATGACGCTCGGCTTTCGCGGCGAGGCGCTGCCGTCGATCGCTTCGGTATCGCGGTTGCGGATGGCGTCACGGACTGCTGCCGCAAGTAGCGGTGCCGAAATCGAGTCAGCGGACGGCCGCGTGGGCCGGCCGCGGCCCGCGGCACATCCGACGGGCACCACGGTCGAGATGCGCGATCTGTTTCACAAGGTTCCTGCGCGGCGCAAATTCCTGCGCGCCGAAGCGACAGAATTCCAGCATGTGCTACGCACCGTCACGCGCCTCGCGCTGTCGCGATTCGACGTGGCCTTCACGCTGACGCACAACCGCCGGGAGCAATTCGTGTTGCCCGCCACCGCGAGCCGGCTCGAGAAGGAGACACGCATCGCGAGGCTGGTTGGAACGGATTTCATTTCGAACTCGCTGCATGTGGAGCACGTACAACAGGGCCTGAGACTGGAGGGCTGGATCGGATTGCCTTCGCAGGCGCGCGCGCAGGCGGATCGCCAGTACCTTTTCGTCAATGGCCGCATGGTGCGTGACCGGCTGCTCGTGAACGCCGCGCGGCTCGGTTACCAGGACGTCTTATACGGCGGCCGCCATCCGGCCTGGCTCCTGTACCTGACGCTCGATCCCGTGCAGGTCGACGTCAACGCCCATCCGCAAAAGCTCGAGGTGAGATTCCGCGACAGTCGCGGCGTGCACGACTTCGTGTTCCGGACACTGGAGCGCGCATTGGCTGCGACGCGAGCGACTGCCGCGGACGTACCTCCGGTTCCAGCGGCGGGGCTGGTCGGCGGCGCCGCGGAATTCGCGCCCGGCATGCTGCGGCTCGGCGAGCCGCCGCCTGCGAGGTTTGGCGAATCGGGATCAACGGGGGATGCGCGTGAGGTCCGCGAATGGCCAGCCGGATCGACGGACGCGCCTTTCGGCCATGCCGTGGCCCAGCTGCATGGCATCTACATCGTGGCGCAGACGGCCGACGGCATTGTGCTGGTGGACATGCATGCGGCGCACGAGCGAATTCTCTACGAGCGCCTGAAGGCGGCTGTCGATTCGGGGCACGGAGCGCGCCAGCCCCTGCTGGTACCGGCTATCGTCGAGTGCACGGAGGCGGATGCGGAACTCGCGATGCAGCATCGCGACGAACTCGCCGCAGCCGGTCTCGTCGTGGACCGCGTCGGACCCGCCACACTTGCGATCCGCGAGGTCCCGATCGTGCTTGCGGGGCGGGATGTCGCCGCGGTGTTGCGCGACGCGCTGGCCGATCTCGGTGAGCAGGGCGCGACTCACCGCATCGCCGAGCGCCAGAACGAATTGCTCGCCAATATCGCCTGCCGCAGCGCCGTGCGCGCGCATCGAATGTTGTCGATCGACGAAATGAATGCGCTGCTGCGCGACATGGAGCGCACCGAGCGCTCCGGGCAGTGCAGCCACGGGCGGCCGACCTGGACGCGCGTGACAATTGCCGAGCTTGACCGGCTGTTTCTGCGCGGGCGCTGATGCAAGGGCATCCGGCGATCCTGTTGATGGGCCCGACCGGCGCCGGCAAGACCGGGCTTGCGGCCCAGCTCGTCGCAGAGCTGCCACTCGAAATCATCAGCGTCGACTCGGCGATGGTCTTCCGCGGGATGGACATCGGCACGGCGAAGCCTGGCCCGGAAATCCTCGCGCACGCTCCACATCACCTGATCGACCTGATCGACCCGTCCGAGAGCTATTCGGCTGCGCGTTTTGTCGCCGACGCGACGAGGGTCATGGGCGAGATCCACTCGCGGGGCAGAGTGCCACTGCTGGTCGGCGGCACGATGCTCTACTTCCGCGCCCTGCAGTCGGGGCTGGCGCTGTTGCCGCCGGCGGATGCGACCGTACGCCAGCGGCTGGAGGAGCGTGCAGCCCGGCTGGGATGGCAGGCACTGCATGCGCAATTGCAGCGTCTCGATCCGGTTGCGGCTCTGCGCATTCGCCCCGCCGACCGGCAGCGCATCCAGCGTGCGCTGGAGGTGATCGAACTGACCGGCCGGCCGATCTCCTCGCAGCAGCGCGAAGACCTGCGCGGCGCGGTATCCGCCGACGCTCTGCGCCTCATACTGGCGCCGGCGGATCGCAGTGTGCTCGGCGCACGGCTGGCGTTGCGATTTCACGCGATGATGAGTGGCGGCCTGCTGGACGAAGTCCGGCGGCTACACATGCGTGGCGATCTGCATGCGGGATTGCCGGTGCTGCGTCTGATCGGTTACCGCCAGCTCTGGGCGCATCTCGAGGGTCGAATGGGTCTCGACGAGGCCATCGGGCGCGCAATCATCGCGACCCGCCAGTTCGCTCGCCGGCAACTGGCCTGGTTGCGGGCTGAGCCCGATGCAGAGTGGTTCGATTCATCGGATCCGGCCTTGTTCAGCCGGGTGTCTGCCCGCATCAAGGTCTGGCTGGCTGCTCACTGAGAATCGTTGCAGGCCTGGTGCTAGACTCCAAAGCTTGCGGGCCATGCCATTTGCGTTTGACATATGCCCGTAGCGAGTATGGTGGAGCCGCCGAAACCCCAGAGAGCGGCAACAAAGTACGAGAAAAAACAAGGAGATACCATGGCCAGAGGTCAATCACTGCAGGATCCGTTCCTGAATGCACTGCGCAAGGAGCGGGTGCCGGTTTCCATTTATCTGGTCAATGGCATCAAACTTCAGGGCCAGATCGACTCCTTCGACCAGTTTGTCGTGCTGCTGAAGAATTCGGTGAGCCAGATGGTCTACAAGCATGCGATTTCGACCGTGGTGCCGGCGCGCAATGTACGCCTGCCATCGGCCGAGGGAGATGAAGAGGAACCCGCCAAGGAGGCGGAGCCCAGTTGATCGAAGACCCGTTGCGGCCGTCGGTGGGACCAGTTGTTCGAACGACCTGAGCGGGGCGAACGCGCGATCCTCGTGCGTATCGGGCTGGGCGCGCCGATCGGCGCCGATGAGCTTGCGGAATTCGATGCGCTGGCGCGCTCAGCAGGTGCTCTGCCGGTGGAAACGATCTCCGGTTCGCGGCGCGCGCCGGACTCAAAATTCTTCGTGGGCAGCGGCAAGGCCGAGGAAATTCGCGCGCGCGTCGCCGCGACCGATGCCGAGCTGGTGTTGGTCGATCATGGCCTGTCGCCGAGCCAGGAGCGGAATCTGGAACAGCTGATCGGCCGGCGCGTGCTGGATCGCACCGGCCTGATCCTCGATATCTTCGCGCAGCGGGCCAGGAGCGCCGAGGGCCAGCTCGAAGTCGAACTCGCGCAGCTGCGTCACCTGTCGACGCGACTGATCCGCGGGTGGACCCATCTCGAACGCCAGAAGGGCGGCATCGGGTTGCGCGGGCCCGGCGAGACGCAACTCGAGACCGACCGGCGGCTGATCGACAAGCGAATCCGCACGCTTAGCGCCAAACTCGAGAAACTCGCGCGCCGCCGCGATACCGGCCGCTCGGTGCGCAAGCGGGTGCCGGTGCCGTCGATCGCCATCGTCGGTTACACGAATGCCGGCAAATCCACGCTGTTCAGGGCGCTGACCGGAAGCGACGCTTATGTTGCCGACCAGCTGTTCGCGACCCTCGACCCGACGGTTCGACGCTTGCGACTGCCACATACACCGGACCTGGTGGTCGCCGATACCGTCGGTTTCGTGCGCGACCTGCCACACGAACTGATGGCTGCCTTCCGCTCGACGCTGATGGAGGCCCGGGACGCCGACCTGCTGCTGCACGTCGTCGATGCTTCCGATCCCGAGCATGACCGCCGCATCGAGCAGGTCGATGAAGTGCTCGCAGGAATCGGCGCCGGTTCGATTCCGCAGCTGCGCATCTACAACAAGATCGATCGCCTCGACCGGCCAGCGGAACTCAGGCGCGATTCCCAGGACCGCCCAGGCGCGATCTGGCTGTCCGCGCAGACGGGTTCGGGGCTCGAATTGCTGCGCGACAGCCTGCAGGAGACCTTCGGCCAGTCGGCGATGCGCCTGTGCCTCGCATTGCCGCCGGCGCAGGGCCGATTGCGCGCGCGGCTCTTCGACCTTGGGCTGGTGCAGAGCGAGACGGCGGTCGACGATGGCGGTTTCCGCATTGTGGTCGAGGCATCGCATCAGCAACTCGAGGCGCTGTGCCGCGAAGCAGGGGTCGATTTCCTGCGTGCGGTTTCACCTTGTCTGCCCGCCGAGGGCTTCGTAGAATTCCCGCACGAGACCGCCTCGTCCGCGGCCTGATCCAGTTCCCAAGAGTGAGCGAACGACATGGCCTGGAATGATCCCGGCAAGAATCAGAATCCCTGGCAGCGCCGGCCGGGCCAGGGTCCGCCGGACCTGGACGAGGTCGTGCGCCGATTCCAGAAGAAGCTGCGGTCGCTGTTCGGCGGTGGTTCGCGGCCGCCTGGTAACGGCGCGGGCGGCGGTGGTAGTCGTGCATTCGGGATCAGCTACATCCTGGTCGGATTGCTGATCATCTGGGGCCTGACCGGCTTCTATCAGAACGAGGCGGCCGAGCGTGCGGTCATCATGCGCTTCGGCAAGTACGCCGGCACGACCACGGCCGGATTCAACTGGCGGCTGCCCTGGCCAATCGATCGCCGCACGGTGGTCAACGTCACTGAGTTCAACAGCTTTACAGACCGTACGCGCATGCTGACCCAGGACGAGGCGCTCGTGGACATCAACCTCGCGGTCCAGTACCGGCGTGCGGACCCGGTCAAGTTTGCATTCAACGTGCGCGATCCCGAGGCGACGCTCGGCGAAGTCAGCGAGAGCGCGATCCGCGAGATCATCGGACAGAGCAAGCTTGATTTCGTGCTGGAATTGGGGCGCCAGGAGATCAGTGCGAAGACCAAGGATCTGGTTCAGCGGACGATTGGCGCCTACAACACCGGCATCGAGGTCATCAGCGTCAATCTGCAGGATGTCAGCGTTGCTGAGCAGGTCGCGCCCGCGCAGAAGGATGCAATCAAGGCGCGCGAGGACAAAGATCGCGCGACATTGTCCGCTCAGACCTATGCCAGCGACATCGTGCCGAAGGCGCGCGGCCTCGCGGTCAGTGTCGTCCAGGGCGCGCTCGCCTACAAGGCGCGCGTGGTCGCCGATGCCGAAGGAGAGACCTCGCGATTTGGCGCGCTCGCCGCCGAATACCAGCGCGCGCCGGCAGTGACGCGCCAGCGCCTTTATCTCGAGACGATGGAGCAGGTCCTGGGTTCGTCGACCAAGGTGATCGTCGACACCAAGGGCACCGGCAACATGGTTTACCTGCCGCTCGACAAGCTGTTGGAGCAGCGCGGCCAGCAGCGGCAGCCGGTTGAAACGCCGCCGACCATCCGCCTCGAAGACGGCAGCTCCGTCGAGACGCCGGACCCGCGTGCGCGGAAGGATCGCTGATGGCCAGCCGAATACTGCCGATCCTGATTGGCACCGTCGTCGCCGTCTGGCTGCTGCTGGGCTCTGTATTCCAGGTCCAGGAGACGGAGTTCGCGATCAAGTTCCGGTTCGGCGAGATCGTCAAGGCCGACTACGAGCCGGGCCTGCATTTCATGATCGCGGGCATCAACACCGCGCGCAAATTTGACCGACGCGTGCTGACCCGCAACTACCCGGCCGAACAGTTTCTGACCAGCGAAGGCAAGATCCTCAACGTCGATTTCTACGTGAAATGGCGCATTTCCGACGTCACGCAGTACTACCTGGCAACCGGCGGCGATGAAGAAGCGGGCTCAGCGCGCCTCGCCGAGATCGTCAAGGACGGCCTCAAGGGCGTCATCGCCAAGCGCACGATCCAGCAGGTGGTGGCGGCAGAGCGCGCCGAATTTATCGGCGACATCCTGCAGTTCGCCGGCCAGTCGATCGGCCAGCTTGGCCTCACGCTCGTGGATGTCCGCGTGAAGCGCATCGATCTGCCGGAAGAGGTGTCCGATTCGGTCTTCAATCGCATGCGCCAGGACTTCGCCCGCCAGGCCTCGCAATTGCGAGCGGAGGGAGACGAACAGGCGCAGCGGATCCGCGCCGAGGCGGATCGCGAGCGCACCGAGTTGCTCGCGATCGGCAATCGCGACGCGGAGAAGATCCGCGGCGAGGGCGACGCCGTCGCTGCCGCGACCTACGCGCGCATGTACCAGCGTTACCCCGAGTTCTATTCGTTCCACCGCAGCCTGCAGGCCTATCGCCGCGCGATCGGCCAGCCGAATGACGTACTCGTGATCGCTCCCGATGGCGAGTTCTTCAAGTACATGAAGCAGCCGGGCGGCTGAGCCGCCGATGAATATCCACTGGGCGGACCTTGCGGCCGCGCTCGGGCTGCTGCTGGTCATCGAAGGCGTGCTGCCATTCGCAAGTCCCGGGAGCTTGAAACGCGCAATGGCCGCATTTTCGACGGCGAGCGATTTGACCTTGCGTGTCGCCGGTTGCGCGAGCATGGCCGCCGGCCTGGTGTTGCTCTGGCTGGTCCGGTCCTGAGGCACGGATGGGCAGAATCGTCGTCATTGTCGGCGCCCAGTGGGGTGATGAAGGAAAGGGAAAGGTCGTTGACCTGCTGACCGAGCGCGTGACCGCGGTCGCCCGCTTCCAGGGCGGTCACAATGCCGGTCACACGTTGGTCATCGACGGCCGCAAGACGGTGCTGTCGCTGATCCCTTCCGGCGTCCTGCGCGATCATGTGCGCTGCTTCATCGGCAATGGCGTTGTTCTTTCACTCGCAGCACTGCTGTCGGAAGCGGACATGCTGGCAGCGCGTGGCTTCCCCGTATTCGAACGCCTGCAGATCAGCCCCAACTGCCCGTTGGTGCTGCCTACACACATCGCCCTCGACAAGGCTCGCGAGCGCGCGAGCGGCGCCAGGGCGATCGGCACCACCGGACGCGGCGTCGGCCCAGCCTACGAGGACAAGGTCGCGCGCCGTGCGGTGCGCGTCGGCGACCTGCTGTCCCCACAGCATTTCGAGTCCCGCCTGCGTGATCTCCTCGACTGGCATAACTTTCTGCTGCAACACTACCTGCAGGAACCGCCAGTCGATTTTTCCGCGACGCTCGACGAATGCCTGGCGCAGGCCGAGCGTGTGAAGCCACTGGTGGCGGATGTCGCGCTCGGCATCAAGCGTATCCAGCAGGCGGGCGGCAGCATCCTGCTGGAGGGCGCGCAAGGTACTTTGCTCGACGTGGATCATGGCACCTACCCGTTCGTGACGTCATCGAATACGGTGGCAGGCAATGCGTCGGTCGGCGTCGGGCTCGGTCCGCGCGACATCGACTATGTACTCGGCATTACCAAGGCCTACACGACGCGCGTCGGCGCCGGTCCATTTCCCACGGAGCTTTTCGACGAGACCGGCAAGCACCTTGCGCGCATCGGCCAGGAATTCGGCGCGGTTACCGGACGCGCAAGACGCACTGGCTGGTTCGATGCCGTCGCGCTGCGACGCTCGATCCTGAACAACGGCATCTCGGGCCTGTGCGTCACCAAACTCGACGTACTCGACGGGCTGGAGCGGGTGAAGCTCTGCACGGGTTACCGCCACGGCGGGACACTCTCCGACATGCCACCGCTGGTCTGCGACCAGTACGCCGGCTGCGAGCCGGTCTATGAAGAGATGCCCGGCTGGAAGGATTCGACCGTGGGCCTGCGCTCACTCGACAAGTTGCCGCGGGCGGCGCGTGATTATCTGGCACGCATCGAGGAACTCTGCGCGGTGCCGGTCACGATCGTCTCGACCGGTGCGGACCGCGATCACACGATCATCCTGCGGCATCCATTCGACTGAGCCTGCCTCACATCTGCCGTGCGCTGCCGAGCAGACTTTCAAGCCGGTCCAGCGCAAATGACAGGTCCCGCGCGACGCGGCGATCCTGGCTCCTCTGCCGTTCCAGCGCGGCCTGGAAGCTTCGCTTCGGGTCCTTCAGCGCCGCGGGCAGCAGCCGCAACCCATGGCTGGCGAGCAATGGAGCGAGTTCATCCGCGCGCCGCAACAGGTCGCGGCGCGTGCTCTGGTAGGCATGATCGACGAGCTGCTTGCGGCCCGAGTAACGGAACATGTTCGCGAAGAACATCCGGCGGTCGGCGCGATCCGGCTCGAGCAGCAGGATCTCGGCGCGCGGGAAACGGTCCTTGTAGGCGGCCATGCCGACCAGCATCCGCGACTGGACCAGGGAACGCAGCGTCTGACCCAGGACGACCGGCAGGCCGTAATCGGTCAGGTCGACCTTGCGTCGCCGGCTGCCGCCGTCAGACGCGTCGAATGGCACCAGTGGATTGATGCCGAACAGCAGGTCGACGCCGGCTTCAAGTACGACAGAGGCATGCATCGTTCGCAGCAGCGCGCCGTCCGCATAGATCTCCCCATCAATCTCGACCGGCGAGTAGAGACCGGGCAGCGCCGTGCTGGCCTGGATGGCGCGCGAAATCGGCACATGGTCGAGGCCGGGCTGGCCGAACAGCGCCGCCTCGCCCGTGTTGAGTTTGGTCGCAACGATGAACAGTCGCCGATGCAGCTTCCGGAAGTCGTTGGTCCTGGCGCCGCTTTCGAACAGTCGGCGCAGGTAGCGCTCGAATGGCGCGCTATCGAAAATTCCTGCGGGCAGCACGGCCGCGTACGGGGCGAGCAGTTCCGCGAAACTCTGCGACAGCGGTGCGCCCAGGAACCGGCCGGTGGCGTTCCAGGCGATTCGCGGCAATCCAGCAATGCGGCGCGCGTATTCGCGGATGTCAGGTTGCAGGAACAGGCCCGGATGCGCGGGGTCGTGGCCGGAATCGTTGCTGATGACGATCCGGCCGATGTCGACAGGTGTCAGGCCGTTGGCGAGGCCGGCCGCGAGCATCGAACCCGAGCTGACTCCACCGTAGGCATGCAGGTTATTGAGCTCGAGCCCTTGGATGCAGTCGGTGAGCGCCTGCAACGCACCCAGTTCGTAAAATCCCCCCAACGGCCCGCCACCGGCCAGCGCGATGCCAATGCGGCCTGTCTTGCGTGGCCGGCTCGCTTTCTGCAGTGTCAACACGCCGGATACCGCCGCGCTGCGGTGCTCAGCCCGACTTGTGTTTCGAAGTCCTGCCGGCGAGCTTCTCGACACTGGCCGCCAGTTGGTTGACACGACGCGAAAGCGCGGAGATCTCCTCGGCAGTCGGCATGCCGAGCTGATGCATGGCGCGCTGGACCCGGGTCTGGAAAATTTTCTCGAGGTTGTCCCAGGTTTCGCTGGCCTGTTCCTTCACGGTGTCGACGCGCTGGTTGACGCTCTTCTGTGCGCCCTGGAATGCCTGCATGACGACTTTCTGCGCCGCATCAAGAGCGCCGCCCTGCAGCTTGGAACCCTCACGCATCAGCTCGTCGAAGACCTTGGGCGCGCCGGCCTGGGCGCGGGACATCGCACCGAGTCCCGCCAGCCAGATCTGGTGGGCCGAATACAGCAGGTTCAGGTCGCCCTTGGGCTGACTTGAACCGCCGAGCTTGCCCTTTTTCTTCGCCGCCATGATCCTCTCCTTGCCACGGGCTGGCTGAATGCCGCTCCGGCGCCAAGAATACGCTGTTCTGATCAGGAGTTCATGATGGCCGCAGCGAAGACGCTCCATTTCCCGTACGACCAGAAACCCTACAGCTACGATGGCGAAGCCCTGAGGAAGGCCTGGGATCGATTGCATGCCGGTGATCGCGAGTCATTTCCGGAGCCACCGCAATTGCAACAGGCCTGGCGCGCCTATCATCGCGGCGATTTCAGCGACGCAATTACGCAGGGTTCGAAACTCGGCCCACCGGGCGCTTCAGTCGCCAACAAGGCGGCGGCGGTCGCGGCGACGTATCTGGAGGACGACGATCGCCGCGCGATCCGCCTTCTCGAGGAAGCCGCAAAAAGGGCAGACGAGGCGACGCGGAAGCTGCCAGACAATGCGAATGCATGGTACATGCAGGCATTCGTGCTGGGTCGCTACGCGCAGCGTGTGTCGATCGTCAAGGCGCTGGCCGAAGGCATTGGCGGCAGGGTGCATGATTCCCTCGAGCGCTGCATCAAGCTGCAGCCGAAGCATGCCGACGCGCACATCGCACTTGGGCTCTATCACGCGGAGATCATCGACAAGATCGGTGCGCTCGCCGGCCGGCTGACCTACGGGGCCGATGCCGCGAAATCGGTGAAGTACTTCGAACAGGCGCTCAAGCTGAATCCGGGATCCGCAATTGCCCACATGGAATTTGCGAACGGACTCCTGATGCTGCACGGCAACAAGCAAAAGACCAGGGCCGTAGAGTTGTACAAGAAGGCCGCGGCCTGCAAGCCTGCCGATGCGATGGAACGGCTCGACGTCGAGCAGGCCAGGGCCGAACTGGAGTGAACCGGTGCGGTCCTAGCAGCTGTTCTTGAGATAAGGGCCCAGCAGCAACGACAGCACGACCTTTTCGAATTCATCGTGGAAGCGCGCCGTCACGGCGCCCGGATCCGGGATGCGCTTGTAGTCGGCGATCAGGCCGAACTGCACCTGGCCCGCGTAGGACAGGATGCTGATGCCGAGGCCGATGTCACCGGACTGCGGCACCCAGAAAATCATCCGCGCGATGCGTCGGCCCGCCAGATACATCGGATGTGCCGGTCCCGGCACGTTGGTCGCGACCAGGGTCGCTTTCGTCGACAGCAGGTCGATGGCCGCCGACTGCGCGGAATTCGGCAACATGCCGAGCGCCGCCATCAGGCCCAGTGTCAGGACCGGCTGGTAGGAACTCTTGAGCGCCGTCATCGCTGCGTGAACCGCGAATAGCCGCTCCAGCGGATCGCGTATGCCAATCGGCAGCTCGAGGAACACGAGTCCGAAGTGATTGCCGAGCGAGGCCGCCGCCTGCGGATCGCGCAGATTCACCGGCACTGTTGCGCGGATTGTCTTGCCCGTCGTGTCCTCGCCGTGATCGCGCAGGTAGGCGCCGAGCGCACCGGCCACTGTCGACATCAGCAGGTCGTTTACCGTGCAGCCAAGCGCCTTTGAAACGGCCTTCACCTCGCTGAGCGGCAGCGGATCGGTCCAGGCTGCGATCTTGCGCGCGCCGAGCTCGCCCTTGAAGCGGGTCGGGGGATCGTCGGCGAGCGTGGCAACGCGTGAGAGTTCCGCTGCGATGCCGAGCGCATGCCTCGCGAGCTCACTGGCATGCTCGGGATTGCGCGTGAGGTCCGCAGCCTTCGCGAACCATTGCGCGCCTTCGGCAAGGGCTTTCTGCACGAGGCCGGCGCCCGGCACATTCAGGCGGCCGAGCCACGCGAGCGTCTCGTCATCGCCCGCGGCCGGTGCGCTGCCCATGGGTTGCGGATCGGGTGCCGGCCCGGCCGGCTCTGCCTCAAGGTCAGTCAATGTCAGGAAAACGCGGACCATGGCCATGCCGTCGGCATAGCAATGGTGAATTCGCAGAATGACGGCACTGCCGGCGCCGAAGTTCTCGACAAAATGAAACTGCCACATCGGCCGCCGACGGTCGAGGTCGCTGCCGGCCAGGTGCGACACGAGTGCCTCGAGCTCTGCCTGGCCGGCGGGCTTTGGCAACGCTATTTTCCGGACGTGCTGATCGAGGTCGAAATCGGGATCCGGTTCCCAGCTCGTAGTCATGGCGTCCTGAATGGCGCGCCAGCGGAATCGCGGGAACTTCAGGAATCGTTCTTCGATGGTCCTGCGAAACCGGGTGAAATTGACATGGCCGTCGAACACGATGAGGCCGACGATCATCATCAGGTTGGTTGGCCGGTCCATCCGCAGCCAGGCGGCGTCCACGGCGGACATGCGTTCCGTTTCGTTTGTCATCGGTTTAGAGTAGATGATATGGCTTACTTCGTAACTGGCGCCACCGGATTTATCGGTCGCTACCTCGTCGAGCGGTTGCTGGCCCGCGGCAATCGCGTCCATGTGCTGGTGCGGCCGCAGTCGATGCAGAAGTTCGAGGCCCTGCGTGAATGGTGGGGCGCGCGCGGGAGCCGCGTTGTGCCCATCGCCGGCGATCTCTCCGAGCCGAATCTCGGTGTCTCGGCGGCCGACATCAGGAAGCTCTCCGGCAAGGTCGATCATCTGTTCCATCTCGCGGCGATCTACGACCTGAAGGCGAGCGCCGATGAACAGGAGACGGCGAATGTCGTCGGCACCGACCATGCGATGCAGTTTGCCGAGAGCGTGCAGGCCGGTTGTTTCCATCTGGTGAGTTCAATCGCCGCGGCGGGCCTCTACAAGGGCACGTTCCGGGAGAACATGTTCGAGGAAGCGTCGGGCCTCGATCATCCGTATTTTCGCACCAAGCACGAATCAGAAGCGCTGGTTCGCAACCGCTGCAGGCGTCCGTGGCGCGTCTATCGCCCCGGCATCGTCGTCGGCCATTCGCAGACCGGGCAGATCGACAAGATCGACGGACCCTACTATTTCTTCAAGATGATCCAGAAGCTGCGGCATTCGCTGCCGGCCTGGTTTCCGCTGATTGGCGTCGAGGGCGGTTATATCAACCTGGTGCCGGTCGATTACGTGACCGCGGCGATGGATCATCTGGCGCACGTCGAGGGCCAGGACGGCCAGTGCTTTCACCTGATCGATCCGCGCCAGCGCAGGGTCGGCGAAGTCTTGAATCTGTTTGCGCGTGCCGGCCATGCGCCGACCATGGCGTTCCGGCTCGACCCGAAACTGCTGGAACTGATACCGGCGAGTGTCTCGGCGTCAATGGCGAGCTACCGCCCGTTGCAGCAGGTGATTGACACGATCCTGCGCGACCTGCAGATCCCGCGCGACGTGCTGCAATTCTCAAACTGGCAGACGAAATTCGACGCGACGCGCGCCCAGCGGCTGCTTGAGGGCACCGACATCCGCGTGCCGCCGCTCGAGGATTACGCCTGGCGGCTGTGGGACTACTGGGAGCGCCACCTCGACCCGGACCTTTCGCTGGATCGCAGCCTGGCCGGCGCGGTACGCGGGAAGGTCGTTCTGATCACCGGCGGCTCGTCCGGCATCGGGCTTGCAGCCGCCGAGCGTTGCGCCGATGCGGGCGCGAAGGTTGTGATCGTCGCGCGAGATCCGGAGAAGCTCGAAGCTGCGCGCGCCCGGATCGCAGAGCACGGCGGCACCGTATTTGCCTACCAGTGCGATATCGCCGACTACCAGGCCTGCGATTCGCTGGCGCGCCAGGTGCTCTCCGAGCATGGCGGCGTGGACGTGCTGGTCAACAATGCAGGCCGCTCGATTCGCCGCTCGATCGACCTGTCTCATGACCGCTTCCACGACTTCGAGCGGACCATGCAGCTCAACTATTTCGCCGTGATCCGACTGACGATGGCGCTGCTGCCGTCGATGCTTGAGCGTGGGGCCGGTCACATCGTCAATATCTCGTCGATCGGCGTGCTGTCGAATGCGCCGCGTTTCTCCGCCTATGTCGCGTCAAAGGCGGCGACGGAGGCCTGGACACGATGCGCGGCATCCGAATTCGCCGACCGCGGAGTCAGCTTCACGATCATCAACATGCCGCTGGTGCGCACACCGATGATCGCGCCGACCAGGATCTACGACCAGATGCCGGTCGCGACTCCCGACGAGGCGGCCGACATGGTTGCCGAAGCCATTATCACCCGGCCAAAGCGAATCGCGACGAAGCTGGGTCTCGCCGCCGAGATATTGCACCTCGTTGCGCCGCGCATCACCGAGGTGGTCATGAACACGGCCTACCGGATGTTCCCGGATTCGTCGACGGCCAAGAGTGATTCGTCCGACAAGAAGCCCGAGCTGCCACCAACCAAGGAAGCTGTGCTCTTTGCCTCACTGCTGCGAGGCGTGCACTGGTAGGCCTTGCTCAGGCGGCCCTTGCCCCCGCACGGGCGAGCAGGGCGTTATCACCAAGAAATCTGTGCCCGGCCAAACCGAGTGTCAAACGGCGCGGAATGCGCAGCGCGACGGCGTGGCGTACAATGCCGGCGCGAAAATGGTGCCCAGGAGAGGACTCGAACCTCCACGCCTTGCGGCACTAATACCTGAAACTAGCGCGTCTACCAATTCCGCCACCTGGGCACAGGTTGCGGCCGGGGGGACCCCGGCGAGGGCGCGTCAATTTACGCAGGCACCCGTTCGATGTCAATTGCACGAAACCGATGAGCCGCAAATCAGGCTGGCAGGATCAGGACCCGCGCTTTCGCGAGGAATCCGAGCGCTACGGCAAGCCCGTTCCGAGCCGCGAATTGCTGCTGAAAACGCTCGGTGAGGCGCGGCAACCCCTCACCTTCGATGCGCTCGTCGAACGGCTCGGCATCCAGGAGCGCGCACTCAGGCAGGCGCTGACGAAACGACTCGGCGCGATGGTCCGCGATGGCCAGCTGTTGCTGAATCGCGCCGACGAATACTGCCTGATCGACCGCCTGCACCTGGTGGTCGGCACGGTTAGCGGGCATCGCGACGGATTTGGTTTTCTCGCACCGGACGCCGGTGGTGACGATCTGTTCCTGCCCTATCGCGAGATGCGCTTGCTGATGCACGGCGACCGGGCCGCTGCGCGCGTGACAGGCCGCGACGAGCGCGGCCGTCCCGAGGGCTCGATCGTCGATGTCCTTGAGCGCCGCACGAAACAGGTCGCCGGCCGCTTCTCGCTGGAGGCGGGTGTTGGGTTCCTGGTGCCGGACAACCGGCGCATCAGCCATCGCATTGTCATCCCGCCGCAGCACGTCGGCCCCGCGCGCCATGACGATCTCGCGGTCGTGGAGATCATCGAGCAACCGAGCCGCAATCGCGATCCGGTCGGCAAGGTCACCCGCGTGCTGCCGCAGGGCGGCAGCGCCGACACGGCAATCGATCTCGCGATCGCGTCGCACGGGCTGCCGCACGAGTTCGAGGCTGCGGCTCTTCGCGAGGCGCGCAAGTACGGCCGCGAAGTCGACGCGGCGGGCCGCGCCGGCCGACTGGACCTGCGCGAACTGCCGCTGATCACGATCGACGGTGAGGATGCGCGCGACTTCGATGACGCGGTCTGGGCACAGGAATCCACCGGAGGATTCAGGCTGATCGTCGCTATCGCCGATGTCAGCCACTATGTGCGCACCGGAATGCAACTCGACACTGAGGCGCGCGAACGCGCCACGTCCGTATACTTCCCGAATCGCGTGCTGCCGATGCTGCCGGAGCCGCTTTCAAATCATCTCTGCTCGCTGATGCCGAAGGTGGACCGGCTGTGCATGGTCTGTGACATGCAGGTGACGAAGGCGGGCCGGGTATCCAGCAGCAGCTTCCATGCGGCGGTCATGCGCTCGGCGGCGCGACTGACCTACACGCAGGTCGCCGCGATGCTGGAGGGCCGCGATCAAAAGGCGCGGCGCGAACTGTCGGCGATATTGCCGTCGCTCGAATGCCTGCAGCATGTCTACGAGGCCCTGCGGCGCTGGCGCGAGACCCGCGGGGCGCTGGATTTCGAGGCGCCCGAGGTCAAGGTGCTCGTGGACGAGTCCGGCAGCGTCACCGACATCCGCGAGTACCCGCGCAATGACGCCCATCGGCTGATCGAGGAATGCATGATCGCGGCCAATGTCGAGGCTGCGCGATTCCTGAAGAAGCACAAGATGCCGGCGCTGTTCCGTATCCACGGCCGGCCCGAGGAAGATCGCATCCAGGATCTCAAGCGCTTACTGGCATTGCGCGGCGTGCATCTGGACATCGAGGGCGAACTGGAGCCAGCGCGGCTGCAGAAGGCGCTGAAGCTGATCGCCGAACGGCCCGACGCGGGCGTGCTGCAGAATGCGATCATCCGCTCGCTGCCGCAGGCGCTCTATCAGCCGCTGAATATCGGGCACTTCGGCCTGGCGCTCGCCGAGTACGCACATTTCACGTCGCCGATTCGCCGCTATCCGGACCTGCTGGTGCATCGCGGAATCCGCCATGCGCTGGCGGGTGGCACGGCGGCCGATTTCGAGCATGCGCCGCGCGAGATGGAAGTGCTGGGCCAGGAATGCTCGATGCGCGAGCGGCGCGCCGACGAAGCGGCACGCTCCGTGGTGGCCTACCTGAAATGCGAGTTCATGCGTCCGAAGGTCGGCGAGGAATTCGAGGCGGTTGCGACCGGTGTCGCCGAGTTTGGCGTGTTCGTGCAGCTGAAAGGCATACAGGTGGATGGCCTGGTGCATGTCACGTCGCTGCCGCGCGATTATTTCCGGTTTCACGAGGGTGACCGTACATTGGTCGGCGAGCGCACCGGGATGCGGCTGTCCATCGGCGATGAACTTCGCGTGCGCCTGATCAGGGTGGATTCGGCCGAGCGCAAGATTGACTTCGAGCTCGTGGACAAGACCGGCGGTCATTTCCACCCGCGCCGCCGCAGCAAGGAACGCACCCCGCGCAAGCGATGAGTGAGACCGCGATCGTCTACGGTTTGCAAGCGGTGCGCGCATTGCTGATGCGCCGGCCGGCCGCCGTGATCCGCCTGACGATCGGGCAGGATCGCGATGACGCGCGGCAGCGCGAGCTGCTCCGGCTTGCGAAGGAGAAGGGCCTGACGGTTGCACTGGCGTCGGTCGCGGATCTCGATCGACTTTGCGGCGGCGCGGCTCACCAGGGCGCAGTCGCGGAAGCCCGGGCCAGCGCTGCCTTGAATGAAAATGGCCTGCTCGATCTGCTTGTCGCAGCGCCGGCGCCGGCGCTCATCCTGGTGCTCGACGGCGTCACCGATCCGCACAATCTGGGAGCCTGTCTGCGGACCGCTGATGCGGTGGGCGTGGTTGCGGTGGTCGCGCCGCGCGACCGGGCGGTGGGCCTGACGCCGGCCGTGCGCAAGGTCGCCGCGGGCGCCGCCGAAACCATCCCATTCGCGCAGGTGACCAATCTCGCCCGCACCCTCAGGGACCTGAAGACTGCGGGTCTCTGGATCGTCGGAACCGCGGCCGATGCGGATTGCGAATTGCATGCAGCGGACCTGAGCGGCCCGCTCGCCATTGTCATGGGTTCCGAGGGCCAGGGCCTGCGGCGCCTGACCCGCGAATGCTGCGATTTCTGCATCCGCCTGCCCATGCTGGGGGCGGTCGAGAGTCTCAATGTCTCGGTCGCCGCCGGGGTCGTGCTGTTTGAAGCCCTGAGGCAACGGCGCAAGGAATAGCGGCGGTTGCAAAACCCCAGGGAGTCCGGTAACTTACGCGGCCCTCGCCCCTGACCCAGGGGCTTTTCTCCTTGCCTTACCGCGATCGCGTCAGCGGGAGGCCATGACCATAGGGAGTGGCAAGATGCGGCATTACGAGATCGTATTCCTGGTCCATCCGGATCAGAGCGAACAGGTTCCCGCCATGATCGAGCGCTACCGCGGCATCATCGCCGTCGGTGGCGGCGCGGTGCATCGTCTCGAGGATTGGGGCCGGCGCCAGCTGGAATTCCCGATCACGAAGATGCACAAGGCGCATTACGTGCTGATGAACATCGAGTGCGATGCCAAGGCCCTCGAAGAGCTGACCGGAGCCTTCCGGTTCAGCGATGCCGTGCTGCGCCATCTGGTCATCAAGATGGACCAGGCGGTCACCGAACCTTCGCCGATGGCCAAGGAGCCCGAGGAGAAGGAGCGTGGAGAGCGCGGCGATCGCGATCGCGATCGCGACCAGATGGGCGACGCCATGGGCCTCGACTGAGATCACGGACCGGAGAACCACCCGATGTCACGCTTTTTCCGACGCAAGAAATACTGCAAGTTCACGGCCGAAGAAACCGTCCAGATCGACTACAAGGATCTGGCGACATTGAAGGCCTACATCACCGAAACCGGCAAGATCGTCCCGAGCCGCATCACCGGCACGCGTTCGTTCTACCAGCGCCAGCTGGCCGTCGCGATCAAGCGCGCGCGCTTCCTGGCCCTGCTGCCGTACACGGATCAGCACTGAGGCCGCCGGGCACGGGCCCGCGACCACGAGCCTCGATGACCGCGCTGATCCACTGGGTGACCGGCCATCCCGCCCGGGCTTTCCTGGCGGCAGGTCTCGCTTCGCTCGTTGCGCTCTTCGCGCTGCCGATGGCCGCGTGGCTGCCGGCTGGCGTCGTCGTGCTGGTATTGCTGACGGGTGGCCCAGTGTCGGCCGCGGCCGCGGCGCTTGGCGCTGCAGCCGGGCTGTTGTGGGTGTTTCTGCCGGCATTCGGCACCGGCCCGGCGCTGATCATCGTGCTTGCGGTGCTGCTGCCCTCGTATCTTGCGGCGTCGGCGCTTGCCGCGACCCGCAGTCTCAGCTTCGTGTTCCAGGCGGCGACCATTGGTGCAGGCCTCCTGGTGCTCGCGATCCATGGATTGCTGGGCGATCCGCAGGGCGTGCTGATGCCGCTGATCGCGGAGCTCGAGCCCATGCTGCAGCGCGCCGCGGAGACGCTCTCGCAGTTTGGAATCAAGCGCTCGCCGCAGGAAATCGGCGCCGCCACCGCGCAGTTCGCCTGGGCGACACTCGCCTGGATGGTGCTGTTGCACGCAATGCTGGCCCAGTTTGCGGGTCTCTGGGCATTCGGGCAGTTGCGCGAGCCCGGCCTGTTCGGGCGCGAATTCCGGCAACTGAAGCTCGGCCGTGTGGTCGCCTGGATCGCAGTGGCCGCGTTCGCCACGAGTCTCGGCGCACAGTTGGTATTTGGACAATCCTGGCAGCCGGCCGATGATCTGGTATTCGTGCTGGCCGCGGCATTCCTGGTGCAGGCGCTCGCGGTCGTGCACGGCCTGCGCGAGTTGCAGGTCATTGGCCTGTTGCCGGTCATACTCGCTTACATCGCCGCGGTGCTGCTGCCCATGGCGCTGGTCGGCATCGGTTTCGCGGACACCTGGGTCCGCTTTCGCGAACGCTTCGGGCGCCGGGCCGGTGGCGCGGCTCCCTGAGGGCCCGTTCCGGCAGGCATCCGACAGACAACGGAGACGGTGTAATCATGGAAGTCATCCTCCTGCAGAAGATCGCCAATCTGGGCGACATCGGCGACCGGGTCACGGTCAAGCCCGGATTCGGCCGCAATTACCTGCTGCCCGGTGGCAAGGCGACGCTGGCGACGCCGGTGAACATCGCCAAGTTCGAAGCCCGGCGTGCCGAGCTCGAAACCCGGGCCACCACGGAGCTCGCGGCCGCGAAGACGCGTGCTGCAGCGCTCGAGGGCTTCAAGCTCTCGTTGACCGCGAAAGCCGGTAGCGAAGGAAAGCTGTTCGGATCGATCAGCACGACCGACATCGCCGAGGCCTGTGCGGCGGCCGGCCACAAGATCGAACGCGCGGAAGTGCGCCTGCCGGGCGGTCCGATCCGCACGGTCGGCGAGCATGTCATCACCCTGCATCTGCACAGCGACATGGATATCGACGTGCCGCTGACAGTCGTCGCGGAAGAGTAGCCGCCAGCGGCGCCGGGTGCGCCGTCCTGCGTGTATGCTCAAGCCATGGTTGCGATGATCCGCCCGGACGAGGTCCGCATGCCGCCGCATTCGGTCGAGGCGGAGCAGGCGGTGCTGGGCGGTCTGATGCTCGATGCCAACGCCTGGGATGCCGTGGCTGACATCGTCACGGCGGGAGACTTCTACCGCCGGGACCACCGGCAGATCTTCGAGGCGATTGCCGAGGTCGCCGAGAATCGCGGCTCCTGCGATGCGGTAACCGTCTCCGAGCACCTCGAGCGCAAGGGCCGGCTCGAGGAGATCGGCGGGCTCGCCTATCTGGGCACCATCGCGCGCGATACGCCGAGCGCCGCCAATGTCCGCGCCTATGCCGAGATCATCCGCGAGCGGTCGATCCTGAGGCAGCTCGTGACGGCCGGCGGCGAAATCGCGGCGGCCGCGCTCGACGGCAAGGGTCGTTCCGCGAGTGAACTCGTGGACGAGGCCGAGCGGCGGGTCTTTGAGATCGCCGAGCGCGGCAGCCGCGGGAAGTCGGGATTCATCGCGATCAAGGATGTCCTGCCGCAGACCATTGACCGGCTCGACATGCTGCACCAGACGCCAGGCGAGATCCGCGGGGTCCCGACCGGTTTCACCCAGCTCGATCGCAAGACCACCGGCCTGCAGGCGGGCGACCTGGTCGTGATCGCCGGACGCCCGTCAATGGGCAAGACGACGCTCGCGGTCAATATCGCCGAGTACGCTGCGATCGCAAAAGGCGTGCCGTCGGCGATCTTCTCGATGGAGATGTCCGCCGAGCAGCTGACCCTGCGCCTGATCGCATCCCTCGGTCGCGTCAATCAGTCGCACCTGCGCACCGGGAACTTCACGGAGGAAGACTGGTCCCGCATCCAGGGCGCGATGGCGCAGCTGTCGAATGCCCCGCTGTACGTGGACGAAACACCGGCGCTGACCCCGACCGAAGTGCGCGCACGCGCGCGCCGGCTCAAGCGCGAGAAGGGGCTTGGACTGATCATCGTCGACTACCTGCAACTGATGCAGGTGAGCGGGACCAAGGAAAATCGCGCGACTGAAATTTCCGAGATTTCCCGCAGTCTCAAGGCGCTTGCCAAGGAACTGCAGGTGCCCGTGGTGGCCTTGTCGCAGCTCAATCGCGCGGTTGAGCAACGCACCGACAAGAGACCGGTGATGTCCGATCTGCGCGAGTCCGGCGCGATCGAGCAGGACAGCGACCTGATCCTGCTGATCTATCGCGAGGAAGTTTACGACCCGAACACCACGCGCAAGGGCATTGCAGACATCATCATCGCCAAGCAGCGCAATGGGCCGATCGGCGAGGTGCAGCTGACCTTCCTCGGCGAATACACGCAATTCAAGGATCTCGTTGCCGAGTCCTACGGCGAGGGCGTGTTCTGACCCCTGTGATCCGCGCCGTTGTCGACACGGCGGCAATGCGCCACAACCTGTCCCGCGCACGCGAGATCGCGCCCGGCAGTCGCGTGCTTGCCGTGTTAAAGGCGAATGCCTACGGCCACGGCATGGCGGCTGCGGCGTCCGCGCTCGCGGGCGCGGACGGATTTGCAGTCGCACGACTTGGCGAGGCGCTCACATTGCGCGCGGCCGCGCATTCGCATCGCATCGTGCTCCTCGAGGGCGTGCAGGGGGTCGAGCAACTCAGCGAAGCCGCAGAGAACAGCTTCGAACTGGTCGTACACGAGCCGGGGCAGATCGTCTTGCTCGAAGCCTGGCGTGGCGCGCACCTGTTCCGGATCTGGCTGAAAATCGACACCGGCATGGGCCGGCTTGGATTCCGTCCTGGCGAGTTGCCCGCGGCGCTCGAGCGCCTCGCAGGCTGCAAGGGCATCATGCGGCCGATCGCGCTGATGACCCACCTGGCCGAAGCCGAATTGAAGGACAACGAGCGCACCCGTGCCCAGCTCGAATGTTTCGAGCGGCTCACCGCGGGTCTGCCGGGCGAGCGCAGCAGCGCGAATTCGGCGGGCATGATCGGCTGGCCGGCGACGCGCACCGAGTGGGTCAGGCCCGGTCTGATGCTGTACGGAATCTCACCATTTGCCGGCTCAACCGGCGTTGATCTCGGCTTGCGCCCCGCAATGACGCTCGAGAGCCGCGTAATCGCAGTCAGGGAGCTGGCGCTGGGTGATCGCGTCGGCTATGGCGGGGCCTGGACTGCAAGACGCGCGACACGCATTGCCGTCGTCGCGGCGGGCTATGGCGACGGCTACATGCGCAATACCGCGAGCGGGACACCGGTCCTCGTCAATGCGATGCAGGCACAAATCGCCGGCCGTGTCTCCATGGACATGCTGACGATCGACGTCACGGATCTCCCGCAGGTCGCGATCGGCGACCCGGTGGTGCTCTGGGGGAACGGCGTGCCCGTGGAGACCGTGGCCGCGGCGGCCGGCACCATTCCCTACGAACTTGTCTGCCGTGTCAGCGAACGCGTGCACTTCGACGTGCGCTAGCCAGGTCATGCGCATACTGGTCACCGGTTCATCCGGGCGGATCGGCGGCGCGATCTGCGCACGGCTCTCCCTGCGGCATCAGGTGACCGGTCTCGACCTGCAAGCCGGCCCAATGACGTCGGTGCTGGGTGACATCCGCGATATGCGGCTGCTGGCCACGATTTGCGGCGGCATCGACGCCGTGATCCACACGGCTTCGCTGCACGCACCCGACCTGGGAATCCGCCCGGAGCAGGCGTTCCGCGACATAAACCTCGAGGGCACGCAAAGACTGCTGGCCGCCTGCGGCGAGGCCGGGGTCTCCCGCTTCGTCTATACGAGCACGACCTCGCTCTATGGCCGCGCGCTGATGCCCGTTTGCGGGGAGGCCGTGTGGGTCACGGAAGAACTGCAGCCGGAGCCGCGCGACATCTACGACGAGACCAAGCTCGCGGCGGAAGCGGCCTGCGCCGAGGCGGCGCGCGGCGGCATGACCTGCATCAGCCTCCGCATGTCGCGTTGCTTTCCCGAGCATCCGCGCCTGGTCGCGATCTACCGGCTGTATCGCGGCGTCGACGCTGCGGATGTCGCGCAGGCCCATGAACTGGCGCTCGCGCCCGGGCTTTCGGGATTCCAGGTCTTCAATATCTCCGCCCATTCTCCATTTACACTCGCCGAGTGCGGGACACTGCTTTCGGACGCAAGAACAGCCGTGCTAGCGCATCATCCCTGGGCGCTGCCCGAGTTCGCGCGTCGCGGCTGGGAGTTGCCGAAGTCGATCGATCGCGTTTATGTCGTGGACAAGGCGATCGCAGGACTCGGCTACCGGCCAGCGTATGATTTCGAATCGCTGTTACGCTGAGGAGGGTTTCCATGTTGAGCGTCGGATACCACCGCGACGCCGTGCTGTCGAAGGAGCTCAAGGAGTTCCTGTTCACCGACAAGCCGGTCACCCACGACTGACCCTCAACCGGAGACCTAATAATGGCAATACTCTGGCCGGCATTCGCCCTGTTTGCGCTGACGACGCTGGTCGTCTTCCGGCTCGGCAGCCTGCGCTGGCGCGCGGTCCGCCGCCGTCAGGTCGATCCGCGCTTCTACAAGATTTATCGTGGCGATGGCGAGCCCGAGGAAGTCGCGGTCGTCTCACGCCATCTCGTCAATCTCTATGAGGCGCCGACGCTTTTCTATGCGGGCACCGCGATTGCATTCGCGGCGGGAATGGCGGGGACGATGCTGGTGGCACTCGGCTGGGCGTACGTGGGCCTGCGGCTGTTGCACAGCTTCATTCACCTCGGTTCGAACGACGTGCTCTGGCGTTTTCGCGTCTTTGCGCTCAGCTGGCTGGTGCTCCTGGCCTACTGGGTAATGCTCGCCCTGGAACTCGTGCAGCGGCCGGCCAGCGTCCTGACGGGTCAGGCGGCAGCCGGTTGATCGAACTCGTGTTCGCTTTTGGTCTGGTTGGCCTGTTATCGTCGATGTGAAGAAATGGGGGATGAAATCATGACGCTCGAACTGAAATACCTTGTGTACGTGACAGCGCTGACCGCAGTGCTGTGGGTGCCGTACATCCTGAACCGGATCGCGGTGCGCGGCGTCGCCGACGCCGTGAGCTATCCGGAAAACCCGAAGCCGGTCGCGAAATGGGCGGCGCGCCTGCAGGCAGCCCATGGTAATGCGGTCGAGAATCTGGTCGTGTTTGCGACGCTGGTGCTGGTCGCGCAGGCCACGGGCGTCTCGAATGAGACAACCGTGTTCGCATGCTGCATGTACTTCTGGGCGCGGCTCGCGCATGCCGTCGTTTACGCGCTCGGCCTGCCGTGGCTGCGCACACTGACATTCGCGGCAGGATTCGCGAGCCAGGTGACGCTCGCCTGGCAGCTCTTGGCCTAGGGGCCGCGCGAATCTCAGCCGTCGAAGAAGCCCATCTTGACGCCGGCGAGCGTGATGACGTCGTTGTCATGCAGCCTGCGGGCCTGGGCACCGATCGACTGGCCATTGACCAGTGGAAAATCGTCGGGCTTGCTGCTCTCGACGTGGACGACATAGCAGCCGTCCGCGCGCCGGCTGATCGCGGCCACCTGCACACCGGGCCGCCCGAGCGTGGTCAGCGTCTTGGCGAGTTCCAATTCGCGTCCGGCGAACTGGCCGGACAGTACCTGCAGCTTGGCAGGGCGTGACGGTCGCGGTTTCTCGCCCACGGCGAACGGGATCGCGTGTGCGGGTGCCGCCACAGCAGGACGCGGTGCCGCAGCGCTCGCGGCGGCTGCAGCGGCCGCATCAGTGGCTGCCTTCAGGCGGCTTTCATTGACCTGGCCGGGCTGGATGACCAGCGTGCGTTCGAAATCGTCCTGGTCCGAGCCCTCGACCTGACTGTCGACGAATCGCAAATAATGGTGCCCGATCGTGATGACGTCGCCATGCGTCAGGGCATGCTTCTTGATGAGCTTGCCATTGACGTAGGTGCCGTTCGTACTGTTGAGGTCCTCGAGGAAGGAGTCGTTCAGGATGTTGATGATCAGGCCGTGATGGCCGCTGACAGCCGTATTGTCAATGCGCACGTCATTGTCGGGCAGGCGACCGACCGTGTACCGCTCCTTGGTCATGTTGTATTCGGCCAATACCTGACCGTCGAGACTCAAAATCAGGCGCGCCATAGACTCCCTCGCAGGCCGTTATCCGAACCAGGCCAATATTCTGTCAAGTATGCCCCGCCGCGCGGGGAAAAGTTCGACCACCTGCGCCAGCACGACCGAGATGTTGTCGCGGCCGCCGCTGTCATTCGCCAGCTGCACCAGCTGCCTAGCAACGGTGTCAAGATTACCGCCGAACGTACTGATTGTTAAGTGAATATCCTCGTCTTCGACCATGTCTGTGAGGCCGTCCGAACAAAGTACCAGCCAGTCCCCAGGTTCGACCGGATACTCGTGTATGTCGACATCCACGTTAGGCTCGACTCCGAGCGCCCTGGTCACGTAATTCTTGTTGGTGGCGCGCTGCGCCTCTTCCGGCGAGTAAAACCCCCGATCGACCAGCTCCTGCAGCAGCGAATGGTCCATGGTCAGCTGCTCGAAGGTCTCCTTGCGCAGCCGGTACATGCGTGAGTCCCCGACGTGGGCGAGCGCGACCCGGTTGTCGTAAAAAAGCGCCGAAACCACGGTCGTGCCCATGCCTTCGCACTGGCTCTGGGACTTCGAAGTCTGGTGGATGATCTTGTTGGCGCGGGCAATCGCATCGCGCAGGATGATGCTCGGGCGGTGCAGGCCGGTGGTCTTGTCGATGCCGTCCAGCTCCTGGCCCGCAAATGCCTCGCGCACCAGATTTACGATGGTCTTGACGGCAATACCGCTCGCGACCTCGCCGGCGTTGTAGCCGCCCATGCCGTCGGCCAGCACAAATAGCCCGATGTCGCGGTCCCAGGAGATCGAGTCTTCGTTGTGCTCGCGCACCTTGCCGGTATTGGTCAAACCGACGGCCTGAACGTAACTTCGCAGGGAGACGTAACGACCCATCAACGCAGTGCCGGATCGATGCTACGCGAGCAGTCGCGCAAGGCCTGCGCCATTTCGGCGCCACTGCGGTAGCGCAACTCCGGGTCCTTCTCCAGCGCGCGGTCGATGATTGCGGACAAGGACTCCGGCAGGTCTGGACGCACCACACGCAGCGGCGGGTGCGCTTCGGCCGAGATCTTCTGCATCAGTCCGGGTATGGAGTCGGAGCGAAACGGCAGCATGCCGGTCAGCAGCTGGAACAAGGTGACGCCCAGTGAAAAAATATCCGATTGCGCCGTGACGGGTCGTGCATCGAGTTGTTCTGGCGCCATGTAGGAAGGCGAGCCGAGGATGACGCCGGTGCGCGTCGCGCGGCTGTTCTCGAGTCTCGCGACGCCGAAATCCATGACTCGGACGCGCCGGGTGCGCTGGTCGAAGACAATGTTGGCGGGCTTGACGTCGCGATGGATGACGCCGCGCTGGTGCGCGAAATAAAGCGCGTCGGCGACCCTCGCGCACATCTCGGCGACCAGGCGGGGTGGCAGCATTTTTCCTTCGAATGCGTGCGTGCCGAGATTGACGCCCTCGACGTATTCCATCGCCAGGTACACGAGTCCATCGTGTTCGCCGGATTCGCGGACCGCGACGATATCCGGGTGCGCGAGTCCACCCGCCGCTTCGGCTTCGCGCAGCAGCCGCAACTTTGCGTCTTCGAGCAGTTCTTCGGGCCAGTCGTCGCCGAGGGTGAGCATCTTGAGCGCGACGACGCTGCCGTTGTTCTCGTCAGTGGCCTTGTAGACCGTCGCCATCGCCCCGCGCCCGAGATGCTGCTGCAGGCGGTAGTGATGGAATACCTGGCCCGGGCGCAGCGTAAATCCCGGCGTACGGCGCGGTTGTACTGCGCCGAGCGCCACCTCGAGCGGCATGCCGATCGTCGGCAGCTTATCGCCCGCGCCCTGACCCGGCGGACCGGATCGCTTGTGCAGCCAGCGACCGAAACTGGATTCGTCAGGCATGCGCCATTCGACCCGTGACTCCCAACATCCACGAATCATAAACGGGCATGCCGCCCGCCGGTACTGTCTTCGCCGGATTTTCAATGTGTTATGGCCCAAACCGCGACCTGGGCCCCAATCCAAACGGCCGCCAGCCGGCGGATTGTGCGTGCTAGCATCGCCGCTCCCCCGGCCGGACCGCAGCGATGCCCAAGCCACGCACTGTATTTGTCTGCTCGGCCTGCGGTGCTGACGCTCCCCGCTGGCAGGGCCAATGTCCGTCCTGCGGCGAGTGGAACACGATGTCCGCCTTTAACACGCCCCGGAAGCCTCGCGCAGTTCAATCAGGAGCCCTGGCTGGTGCCGCGTCGCAGGCAGAGCCGATCGGGCAGGTCGCCTCAAGCGATGGAGACCGGCTCGGCACCGGCTACGCCGAATTCGACCGTGTGCTGGGTGGCGGCCTGGCCGCAGGGTCCGTGACACTGATCGGTGGCGATCCGGGCATTGGCAAGTCCACGCTGCTGTTGCAGTGCGCCGCGGCGATGTCCGCCAGGGTTCCAGTGCTGTACGCGACCGGAGAAGAATCCGTGCGTCAGGTCGCGGCGCGTGCCAGGCGGCTGGCAGTGGACGGGCCCGCGCTTTCCCTCATTTCAGAGACAGCCGTCGAACGGATTCTGGAGGAGTGCACGCGTACCGGCGCCCGCGTGCTGATCATCGATTCGATACAGACCATGTCCGTTGGAGATGTGGAGGCCGCGCCCGGCGCCGTTACTCAGTTGCGGGAATCGACGGCGCGGCTGGTGCGTCATGCCAAGGCCGCGGGCACCTCGGTGCTGCTGATCGGTCATGTGACGCGCGAAGGCGTCATCGCCGGACCACGCGTGCTTGAGCACATGGTGGATACGGTGCTCTACTTCGAAAGCGATTCCGGCAGCCGTTTTCGAGTCATTCGAGCGGTCAAGAACCGCTTTGGCGCGGTCAATGAAATCGGCGTGTTTGCGCTGGATGAGCAGGGCCTGCGCGAAGTTCGAAATCCATCGGCCATCTTCCTGTCGCGCGGCACCGAACCGGTGCCGGGTTCCGTCGTGACGGTGGCCCGCGAAGGCACGCGGCAGATGCTGATCGAGGTCCAGTCGCTCGTCGACCCGAGTCATGCGGCGAATCCGCGCCGCGTAGCAGTCGGGTTCGAGTCCAATCGCGTGGCCCTGCTGCTCGCCGTGCTGCACCGGCATGCCGGGATCGCGCTGCATTCACACGATGTCTTCGTCAATGTCGTCGGTGGCGTGCGTCTCACCGAGACGGCGGCCGATCTCGCGGTGGTCGCAGCAATCACCTCGAGCATGGGCGGGGGGCCATTGCCGAAGGAACTCGTGGTATTCGGCGAGCTGGGCCTGACTGGGGAGATCCGGCCAGTGCCTTATGGCGAGGAACGGCTGCGCGAGGCCGCCAAGCATGGCTTCCGCCGCGCGATCGTGCCGCAGGCCAATGCACCAAGGCAAGCGGTTGCGGGTATCGACGTGGTGGCGGCGGCCAGGCTGCCGGAGGCGCTCGCCGCCTTGCGCTGAATCAATCGCCGTCGGCGGGTGACGGCAGGATGCGCGCCGTGCGCACCGCGTTGCCGGCGACCTGCAGAACCTCGATCGTGCGTCCGCCGAGTGTGAGGCTCGCGCCGGGCTCCGGTATGGCTTCGAGGTGCTCGACGATGAGCCCGGACAGTGTCCGCGGTCCATCGGTGGGAAGGCTCATGCCCAGTGCCCGGTTGACCGAGCGTAGCGTCACGCTGCCAGGCACGACATAGCTCCCATCGGGCCGCGCGCTGAAGTCGAGGCGCGGCATGGCCGGCTGGGTCGTAAATTCACCGACCACCTCCTCGAGGATGTCCTCCAGCGTGACCAGACCGCGCACATCGCCGTATTCATCGACGACGAATGCGATGCGACGGCGAAGCCCGCGAAAGCGCAGCAGTTGCGCATGAAGCGTGGTGCCCTCGGGCGTAAACAGCGCTTCGCGCTGCCCGGCAATCTCACGCAGCCGATCCCGTGTGAACCGGCCGGCAGCGATTTCGTTGGCGACCAGCCTCATGTGAACGATTCCCAGCACCCGATGCAGATCCCCCTCGAATAACGGCATGCGCGTGTGCTGCGTGCGCCGCAGCAGTGCGACGATGTCATCCCAGTCCGCCGTGATATCGATGCCCACGATCTCGCTGCGCGGCACCATGACGTCTTCGACGCTGCGTTGCTCGAGATCCAGCAGCGCCTCTACCATGAGCTGGCGCTCCGCGGATTCGCTGGCGAGCGCATCGGCGATGTCGGCGATGGTCTCGTCAGGATCGCGTCGCGCGGCAGGCTGTTCACTGCGCGCCGGCGGCAGCAGCAGGAAGTAGGGTGCCAATGGCCATAGCAGCACGGCAGCGGCCCGTTCACTCGGTTGACCTGGCCGTCGCAGCGCTCCGCCGCCCGCGAGCGCGAGCAACAGGGCGAGCCCCGCGATCGTGATCAGCGCGACCGTCATCCGGTTCTCGATGGGCGCAAGCAGTACGCAGGCCGAAAGCGCTCCGAGGAGGGTGATCCGCAGCAGCCAGGCGGCACGGCGCGCGCGGCGCGGTTCGGTGGCAAACCGGCGGCGAAGACGGAGGGCGGCGGTGTCATCGGGGCGTCGCGCCGGCAGGCGCCTCGATCGCAAGGCCGGTGTCGCGGCTTCCAGCAAGGCAATCAGAATCAGCAGCGCAACAGCCGCCAGCCCGCTCAAGCGTTCAACCCCAGTGCCGCCCCAGCAGGATCTCGAGCACGAACTTGCTGCCGAAGTAGGCGAGCGCGAGCACCACGAAGCCCGCAATCGTGTAGGCCGCCGCCTTGCGGCCGCGCCAACCGAAGCGCCAGCGCCCGATCAGCAGCACGGCGAATATCAGCCAGGCTGTCAGTGCGAGGATCGCCTTGTGCGCTAGATGCTGCTGAAACAGGTTGGTCACGAACAAGAGGCCGGCCAATATCGCAAGGGTCAATGCCGCCATGCCGGTCCCGATCACCGTGAACATCGCATGCTCGAGACTTTCGACGGGTGGCAATGACGTCAGCCAGTTCGCGGGACGCTTGCTGCGCAATTGCCCGTCCTGCAGTGCCAGCAGGATGACCAGCACGGCGGCGACTGCGAACATGCCGGCCGACCCCAGCGCCAGCAGGATATGTACTGCGAGTGGCCAGCCTGCTTCGGCGATCTCGCGCGCCTGCGGCATGCTGCCGGTGCCTGCCGCGAGGAGTGCCGCAATCCCGAGCACGACCGCAGCAACCGCGCGATAACCCCGCGAGACAAGTGCAAATACGCCGCCAGCGCCGATGACGAGTCCCATCAACGATGCGCTGTCGGCGAGGTCCATCGCGGCTTCACCCAGCGGTCGCAGGGTGCCGGCAAGCCATAGCGCATGGGCAAGCCATGCGGCGGCCGCCAGGTACAACGCGGGTTCGCGCAGTGCCGCGCGGCCACTGCCGCGCCGGGCGGCATGCACCGAGGCTGCAACAGCAGCCAGGTAAAGCAGAATGACGATAAATCCGCGCAAGACTGGCTCCGCGATCGGGTGCGGTCATTGTACAGGGGGCCGCCTTATAATCCGCGGCAGCACGATTTTGCGGCAAGCGCCGCGAGGCTGCCTCCCGGATGTTCGATACGCTCGCTGCACGCCTCGGCCAGGCAGTCGATACGCTGCGCGGACGGGGCCGCCTGTCCGAGGACAATATCTCCGACACGCTGCGCCAGGTACGCATGGCGCTGCTCGAGGCGGATGTCGCGGTACCGGTCGTCAAGGCATTCATCGATGCCGCGCGCGCGCGCGCGATCGGCGCCGAGGTCACGCGCAGCCTGACGCCAGGACAGGCGTTCATCAGGATCATCCACGAGGAACTGACCCGGGTCATGGGTGAGCCGGGCCGCGGTCTCAATCTGCGAGCCCAGCCTCCGGTTGTCATCCTGCTCGCCGGGTTGCAGGGCGCCGGCAAGACCACGACGGCGGCGAAGCTGGCACGCCTCCTGATCGAACAACACCGCAAGCGGACGCTGCTCGCGAGTACTGACGTCTACCGGCCGGCCGCGATGACGCAACTTGCCCGGCTCGCCGGCCAGGTCAATGCCGCATACTTCGAGGCACCCGCGGGTGCGAATCCGGTGGACATCGCGGTTGCGGCGGTCGCCCACGCGCGCAGTCACGTACACGATGTGGTCATCATCGACACTGCCGGACGGCTGCACGTGGACCAGGAGATGATGGCCGAGGTGCAGGCGATCGATCGTGCCGTCGGTTCGACCGAGAGACTTTTCGTCGTGGACAGCATGGCGGGCCAGGATGCCGTCAATGCGGCGCGTGCCTTTGATTCCTCGCTGGCGCTGACCGGCGTAATCCTGACCAAGGCAGATGGTGATGCGCGCGGCGGGGCGGCGCTGTCCGTGCGGCACGTGACCGGCAAGCCAATCCTGTTCCTCGGTGTCGGCGAGAAAGTTGACGCGCTCGAAGTCTTTCACCCGGAACGAGTGGCGTCGCGCATCCTCGGCATGGGCGATGTCCTGTCGCTGGTCGAGCAGGTACAGGCAGGTGTCGATCAGGACCAGACCCGGCGGCTCGCCGAGAAGCTGGCCAAGGGCCGCGGCTTCGACTTCACCGATCTACGGGAACAGCTGGGCCAACTAAAGCAAATGGGAGGCATGGCCGCACTCGCGGACAAGCTGCCGGCGCATGCCCTGCCGGCGGGTGCGCTCGCCCAGGTCGACGACCGCTCCATCGGGCGCCAGATCGGCATCATCGACTCGATGACCGTGGGCGAGCGCAAGCGCCCTGGCATCATCGACGGCTCGCGCAAGCGGCGCATTGCGGCCGGGGCGGGCGTGCAGGTCCAGGAAGTCAACCGCTTGCTGAAGCAGCATCTGCAGATGGAAAAGGTCATGAAAAAGATGAAGGGCGGCGGCCTTTCGCGGATGTTGCGGGGTCTCGCCGGACGCAATCCCGGCGGTCACGGCCCGCGCTGAACTGACCGGCCGGCAGGCTCGTGTAAGCCTTTCATTAGCCGCATGATTTGAGTAGAATGCGCGGCTCTTTGGCGGGGCCAGACGGCTCCGGGGCTGCGAGGAATTCATCCGATGGTGACGATTCGACTGACACGCCGTGGTGGCAAGAACGCGCCGTTCTATCACGTCGTCGTCACGGACAGCCGCAAACGGCAGGGTGGACTGGTGCTGGAGCAGGTCGGGTTTTTCAACCCGGTGGCCCGGGGCAAGGATCGGAAAATCGAGCTCAACCTGCCAAGGATCGATTACTGGACCGGCACGGGCGCCAAGATGTCCGATCGGGTCCGCACGCTCGTGATGGCGCACCGCAAGCAGGCGGCGGCCTGATCTGCCAGCGACGGTCGCCGCATGGCGGAGTTACCGTCGCGAGCAGCCGGACCGGTCGATGGCCGGATCGCCCTGGGCCGCATTACGGGGACCTTCGGTGTCCGCGGCTGGGTCAAGATCGTGTCGTACACGGAACCGCCGGAACAAATACTGGCATTTCCGGTATGGCGGGCTGACCTGCCCGGTGGCGGCCACCGGGACCTGACGCACCTTGAGGGTCGTCGTCATGGCAAGGGTCTGGTCGCGCGACTGATGGGCATCGACGACCGTGATCAGGCACTGGCGCTGGCGCGGCAGGAATTGTGGATCGAGCGTCGCGAATTGCCGGCGCTGAAGGACGGCGAGTACTACCAGGCCGACCTGGTCGGGCTCGAGGTCGTGAATCTGGAGGGCCATGTGCTGGGGCGCGTGGACCATTTTCTCGACACGGGGGCCAACGCCGTTATGGTCGTGATCGGTGAACGCGAACATTGGCTGCCGATGGTTCCGCGCCATGTGCCGAAGGTGGATCTCGAGCGCGGGCGCATTACGGTGGATTGGGACCCCGATTTCTAGATGCACATAGAAGTCGTCACACTGTTCCCGGAAATGATCCGGGCGGGGCTCGCGGCAGGCGTCATCGGGCGCGCATTGGCGGGCGGCCTGATTCGCGTTGGCACGGAAGATCCGCGGTTGCTCGCGACGGATCCGCACCGGACCGTGGATGATCGGCCGTACGGCGGTGGGCCCGGGATGGTCATGAAGGTCGAGCCGCTCGCAAGCGCGATTCGCGCCGGTGCGGGGCGGCTGCCACAGGGCTCGCCGGTGATCGGCCTGTCCGCGCAAGGCCGGCCATTCACGCAGCAGGTTGCGCGGCGGCTGGCCGGTCTTCCGGGCATGATGCTGGTCGCGGGGCGTTATGAGGGCATCGACCAGCGGATCGTCGATCAGCTGATCGACGAGGAGCTGTCGATCGGTGACTATGTGGTGTCGGGCGGTGAGTTGCCGGCGCTGGTGGTCATCGATGCCGTGGCCAGATTGCTGCCCGGCGTGCTGGGCGATGCGGAATCGGCGGCGCAGGATTCGTTTGGCGACGGTCTGCTCGACTGGCCGCAGTACACGAGGCCGGAGGTCTGGGAAGGCCACCTCGTACCTGCGGTTTTGCAGGGCGGAAACCACGCCGAGATCCGGCGCTGGCGGCTGAAGCAGGCGCTGGGCCGGACCTGGCAGATGCGGCCGGACCTGCTCGCCGGGCGGGCACTGACCGGCGAGGAGCGCGCGCTGCTCGATGAATATTGTGCCGAGGCGGGCATTGTTCCGCCGCGGTGAGTGATGGTGACGAGACACAAGCTGGAGTCGGGGACCACCCATGAACAAGATCATTCAGGATCTGGAATCGCGCACGATGAGCCGCCGGCTTCCCGAGTTCGGGCCCGGCGATACCGTGGTCGTGCAGGTCAAGGTCCGCGAGGGGGATCGCGAGCGCATCCAGGCCTACGAAGGGGTCGTGATCGCCTGCAAGAACCGCGGCTTCAACAGCTCATTCACGGTGCGCAAGGTGTCGCATGGCGAGGGCGTCGAGCGCGTATTCCAGACGCACAGCCCTTCGATCGCCGACGTTGAAGTCAAGCGTCGCGGCAAGGTGCGCCGCTCCAAGCTCTACTATCTCCGCGCACGCTCCGGGAAGTCCGCACGCATCGAGGAAAAGCTGGGCACCTGATCATGGGCCTGATGCGCACGCTTGGAGCCTTTCTGAAAGGCCTGCTGTACGCCCTCGACGGCCTGCGCAAGGTCCTGCATCTGGCCCTGCTGCTGATCGTCTTCGGCGCACTGCTGGCCGTCAGTCATACGACACTGCCGATCATTCCGGGCAGCGCGGCGCTGGAACTGGCGCCAATGGGACGCATCGTCGAGGAGGAAAGCGGCGATCCGCTTGATCGTGCGCTCGCCGATGTGACCGGCGAAAATGAGCAGGAAACCCGCCTTCGCGATCTCATCGATGTCGTGGACCATGCGCGCGACGACGAGCATATCCGCGCCCTCGTTCTCAATCTCGATGGACTGGACCATGCCGGCCTGCCGGCGCTCCAGGACCTGGCGCGCTCGATTCGCTGGTTTCGCGAGTCGGGCAAGAAGGTCTATGCGCACGGGTTGATGTTCACCCAACGCCAGTACTACCTCGCCGCACAGGCCGATGAGGTCTATCTCGATCCATTTGGATTTGTGTTGCTGGACGGCTATGCCTATTACCGCAGCTATGTGCGCGGCACTGTTGACAAGCTCGCTGTCGACATCAATGTCTTCAAGGTCGGAACCAACAAGTCCTACCCCGATACATGGACCCGCGGCGACATGTCGCGCGAGGACCGCGAAAACGCGAAAGTCTGGGTCGGCGCGCTCTGGGACAGCTTCAAGACCGATGTCGCGGCGGCGCGCAAACTCGAACCCGGACTGATCCAAGCCTATTCGGATGAAGCCGTCGCCGGTGTGCGTGCGACCGGCGGCGATCTCGCCCAGTACGCGCTGGCGCGGGGCCTGGTGGACGGCCTGAAAACACGCGAGGAATTCGAGAAGATCGTCGCGGTTGAGGCCGGAGAAGACGAGGACACCGGCAGCTACAAGGCCGTCGACTGGCGGCCCTACCTGTCCATCGTGCGATCCGACGAGGCGCTGGCGGGTTCCAAGGACCAGAATGTGGGCGTGATCGTTGCCTCCGGTGAAATCCTGGATGGCGAGCAACCACCGGGACAGGTCGGCGGCGATACGCTGGCGGCACGGCTTCGCGAACTGCGCGATGACGACGATTACTCGGCCATCGTTCTGCGCATAGACAGTCCTGGCGGCAGCATCATGGCCTCCGAGGTGATCCGCCGCGAAGTAGAAGCACTGAGCGCTGCAGGCAAGCCGGTGGTGGCCTCGATGGGGACGGTTGCCGCTTCGGGTGGCTATTACATTGCGATGAATGCGGATCACATCATTGCGGCCCCGACCACGATCACGGGATCGATCGGCGTCTTTGCGATAATCCCGACCTTCCAGCGCACGCTTGCCAAGATCGGCATCACGAATGACGGTTTCGGCACGACCGACCTGGCGGGTGCCACCGACCTTGACCGGGAGCTTGGCGATGAGGCCCGGCAGATCCTGCAGGCGAATGTCGAGCATGCCTACCGGACATTCGTGGACGGCATCGCGCGCGCCCGTGGCCGCAGGCCCGAGGAAATCGAAAGCCTGGCCCAGGGGCGGGTCTGGACCGGCGCCGACGCCAAAGCGGCAGGAATTGTCGACGAGCTGGGCGGCGTGGACGAAGCGATCGCGGAGGCCGCGAAACTCGCCGGTCTCAAGGAAGGCTATGGTGTCGTCTGGATCGAGCGCGACATGTCCTGGCGCGAGGTGATCGCGATGCGCCTGCGCACCGCGGCGGCGTGGGCGGTCAAGGCGATCGCGCCGCGCCGCGCACAATTGCCGGCACTCAGCTTCGCGATGGCAGAAGTCCGCGGGCTTCTCGAGCTTGCGGCCAATGGGCGACCGGTATACCTGTGCCGCTGCCGCATCGACTGATTCACATCCAGTCCAGGATCACCTTCCCGGACTGACCGCTGCCCATCGTCTCGAATGCACTCTGGTAATCAGCCGCGGCAAAGCGGTGCGTGATCACCGGGCGGATGTCGAGGCCACTCTGCAGCATGCTGGCCATCTTGTACCAGGTCTCGAACATCTCGCGGCCATAGATTCCCTTGATCACGAGACCCTTGAAGATCACTTGATTCCAGTCGATGGCCATTTCCCCGGGCGGGAGGCCGAGCATCGCAATGCTGCCGCCGTGATGCATGACGCGCAGCATGTCCCGGAACGCCGAAGGATTTCCGGACATCTCGAGTCCGACATCGAATCCTTCCTCCATGCCGAGATCGCGCATCGCATCATCGATGGACTCGCGCGCGACATTGAGCGTCCGTGTCGCGCCCAGCCTCCGCGCCAGCGCAAGCCGGTAGTCATTGACATCGGTGATCACGACATGGCGCGCGCCGATGAAACGAGCGATCGCGACGGCCATGATGCCGATCGGACCGGCACCCGTGATCAGCACGTCCTCGCCCACCATGTTGAATGACAGTGCCGCATGCGTCGCGTTGCCGAGCGGATCGAGGATCGCGGCGATCTCGTCGGTGATCGCAGCCGGCAGCTTGAACACATTGGCGGCGGGCAGCACCATGTACTCGGCAAAGCAGCCCGGCCGGTTGACCCCGACGCCCAGCGTATTTCGGCACAGATGGCGGCGCCCCGCGCGGCAGTTGCGACAGTGACCGCAGGTGATGTGGCCCTCGCCGGACACGCGGTCACCCTTCGACAGGCCGCGCACCTCGCTGCCGACCTCGACGATCTCGCCACAGTATTCGTGGCCGACCTGCATCGGCACGGGGATCGTACGCTGTGCCCAGGCATCCCACTGGTAGATGTGGATGTCGGTGCCGCAGATCGCCGTCTTGCGCATCCGGATCAGCACGTCATTGGGTCCGGTCTGGGGCCTTGCCAACTCGCCCATCCAGATGCCCGGTTCCGGGCGCGACTTGATCAATGCCTTCATGTGGTCCTCAACCCCCGATAATTCCGAGCTCGCGGCCGGCCTGCGCGAAAGCGGCAACAGCAGTCTCGAGCTGCCCGCGCGAATGTGCGGCGCACATCTGAGTGCGGATGCGGGCTTTCCCCATCGGCACGACCGGATAGGAGAAGCCGATCGCGTAGACGCCGAGTTCCAGCAGCCGCTCCGCCATCCGCCCGGCGAGCGTGGCGTCGCCCAGCATGACCGGGATGATCGGATGCTCGCCGGCAGGTATCTGGAAACCGAGCGAAGTCAGGCGCTCGCGAAACCAGGCAGCATTGTCAGACAGCTGCCGGCGCAGGCCGGGTGTCGTCTCGAGCAACTCAAGTACTCGAATCGTCGTCGCTGCCACGACCGGGGCAATGGTGTTCGAAAAAAGATATGGTCGGGATCTCTGGCGCAACCATCCGACCACCGCTGCGCGCCCGGATACGAATCCGCCACTGGCGCCGCCCAGGGCCTTGCCGAGTGTGCTGGTCAGGATGTCCACCCGTCCCATGACGCCGCAGTGCTCGGGAGTGCCGCGTCCCGTCGGCCCCATGAAACCCGTCGCGTGTGAATCGTCCACGACGACCGACGCTGAATACCGGTCCGCGAGGTCGCAGATCTCGCGCAGGCGCGCAATCGTGCCATCCATCGAGAAAACACCATCCGTTACGATGAGGCGTGTGCGTGCATTCTGCGTCTCCTGCAGGTGCTTTTCGAGTTGGCCCATGTCTCCGTTGTCGTAGCGAAGCCGCTTCGCCTTCGACAGGCGGATGCCGTCGATGATGCTGGCGTGATTCAGCGCGTCGGAAATGATCGCATCCTGCTCGTCGGTCAGCGTTTCGAACAGACCGCCATTCGCGTCGAAGCAGGACGAGTACAGGATTGTGTCGTCGGTGCCGAGGAACGCGGACAGACGCTGCTCGAGCTGGCGGTGCACGGTTTGAGTCCCGCAGATGAATCGCACCGAGGCCATGCCATAGCCATAGCGGTCGAGCGCCTCGTGCGCAGCCCGGCGCAGCTCCGGATGATTGGCGAGACCGAGGTAGTTGTTGGCGCACAGGTTGATGACCTCGCGCCCATCCTCTAGTCGCACGACGGGGCCCTGGCCCGAGGCGATGACACGCTCGCGCTTGAAGAGGCCGTTCTTTTCCAGTTCAGCGGTCTGCGACTCGAGCCGCCGCAGCAATGCCTGATCCATGATTTTCCGCCAGTTAGCGCCAGCCATGGATTATAGCGGCCGCCCATGCACCGCCCCGTATAATCCGCAGGTCGGGGAGGGCGGGTGACCAGGGAAAATCGGGTGGTGAATGCGGCGGGCGGCAGGCATCGGATCGATCGCTGGCTCTGGTGCGCGCGGTTTCATCGCAGCCGCTCGCTGGCCGCCGCAGCGGTCAGCGGCGGCAAGGTGCATGTCAACGGTGAACGTGCCAAGCCCGCGCGCGACATCGCAGCCGGCGACCGGCTGGATATCACGCTCGGGTCGGATACTTGTACCGTGATCGTGGTGTCACTGCCTTCGCGGCGCGGGCCGGCGACCGAGGCACGCGCCTGTTACGAAGAGACAACCGACAGCGTGTTGCGGCGCGCCGTGGCGCGCGAACGCCGGCAAGTCGAGCGTCGCTCCGACACGGCTCCACCGGGACGACCGGACAAGCGCGGCCGGCGGGCGATCCGGCAGTTGCAGGGAAGGGGCTGAGTCATGGCTGCGCGACTACCTGATGCGCCCTGGGCCGTCCTTTCTTCGAAGCCTGCGCGGCTATTCATCATCCTGTCGGGCCTGTTCGTCACCAACGCGATGATCGCCGAGTTCGTCGGCGTGAAGATCTTCGCGCTCGAGGACACGCTGGGGCTGCCGCCATTCGACTGGCGGCTATTTGACCAAAGCGGCTCGTTGTCGTTTACGGCCGGCGTGATGCTGTGGCCGATCGTGTTCATCATGACCGACGTCATCAACGAGTATTTCGGCGTGCGTGGCGTCCGCTTCATTTCATGGCTGGCGGTCGGCTTCATTGCCTACGCCTTCCTGTTCGCCTACCTCGCGATCGGCCTGGTTCCCGCCGGCTGGTGGATCACGATCGGAAGTGAGCGCGGCGTGCCGGACATGCAGGCGGCATTTGCCAGCATCTTCGGGCAAGGCCTGTGGACCATCGGCGGGTCCATCACGGCGTTCCTGATCGGTCAGTTGATCGACGTCGCCATCTTCCATCGCATCCTGCAGGTCACAGGCGAACGATACGTGTGGCTGCGTGCGACCGCGTCGACTGCGGTCTCGCAGCTCGTCGACAGTTTCGTCGTCCTGTACATTGCCTTCGTGCTGGGACCGCAGCACTGGCCGATCGGACTGTTCCTCGCCGTCGGCACGGTCAACTACTGCTACAAGATGCTGATGGCGGTCGTGCTGATTCCGCTCCTGTACATCGGCCGCCGCCTGATCCACGCCTATCTCGGCGCGGAAACTGCAGAGCGCCTGCGGGAGCACGCGGCGGGCCCGACCGGGACGGACGGAGACCAGGCCTGATGCCGCGGCCCAGGACTCCGGACCTCACCGTCGACGTCATCATCGAACTCGAAGACCGGCCGGGCAGGCCGATTGTGCTGATCGAGCGCCGCTTTCCACCGGCAGGCCACGCACTGCCGGGCGGCTTTGTCGATATCGGTGAAACGGTTGAGGAGGCGGCGCGCCGCGAAGCACGTGAGGAGACCGGACTCGACATCAGGCTCGCGCGGCTGCTCGGCGTCTATTCCGACCCTGCGCGCGATCCGCGCGGGCACACCGTCAGCCTCGTGTACGTCGCGACCGCGACCGGGGAGCCGGTCGCCGGCGACGATGCAGCCGGCGTGCTGGTCGTCAGTCCGCGCAATGCACCACCCCTCGTGTTCGATCACGGGCTGATACTCGGCGATTACCTCAGGCGGATAGAATTCGAATCATGAGTAATACCGCAACGATGGAATACCTGCGGACCGGCCAGCAGTTTGAATCCGCGCCTGGTGCGGCGATCAATCGCCTGTATCTCGCCGACGAAGCGACCGTGATCGCTGAGGTCCTGGAACTCGCGCGATTGCCGGCGCCCGAGCGGCAGGCCATTCATCGCGATGCGATGCAGCTCGTCGCCGCGGCGCGCCGTCGCAGGGCGGGGCGCGGCGGGGTCGAGGCATTCCTGCAGCAATACCACCTCGCTTCCCAGGAAGGCGTCGTGCTCATGTGCCTCGCAGAAGCGCTGTTGCGCATACCGGATGCCGAGACAGCGGATCGCCTGATCGCCGACAAGATTTCCACCGGTCAGTGGTCCGAATATCTCGGCGCGGCCGAATCGCTGTTCGTCAACGCATCCACCTGGGGACTCATGCTGACCGGCCGAGTAGTGCGCCCGCCGGAGAGTGAGCTGCGCGATCCCGCGTCCGTGCTGCGCCGTCTCGTGACGAGGCTCGGGGAGCCCGTCGTGCGGGCGGCATTCCGCCAGGCGATGCGGATCATGGGACACCAGTTCGTGATGGGCCGGACCATCGGCGATGCGCTTGAGCGCGCCGCCACGGGCGACGACGCGCGCTATCGGCATACGTACGACATGCTTGGCGAATCGGCCCTTACAGCGGCGGATGCCGAGCGCTACATGCGGTCCTACAGCGCTGCGATCGTGGCCGTCGGCGCTTCGGTGCGCGCCGGTAGCGCGCCTGCGTCCTGGCCGAGCATCTCGGTCAAGCTTTCTGCCCTGCATCCACGCTACGAGTTCGGCAAACGGGAGCAGCTGTTGTCCGAGCTTGGCGCGCGAATTGAAGCGCTCGCGCTCGACGCGCGCGCCGCTGGCATTGCGCTGACAATCGACGCGGAGGAGGCTGATCGGCTGGAATTGTCGCTGGAACTCCTGGACCGGCTGTTGCGCCAGCCAAGGCTCGCCGGATGGGAGGGGCTGGGTCTTGCCGTGCAGGCCTACTCGAAGCGTGCGATCGACGTGCTGCGCTTTCTCGGCCGGCGCGCCGATGAAACAGGCCGCGTGCTCAATGTCCGCCTGGTCAAGGGCGCCTACTGGGACAGCGAGGTCAAGCGCGCTCAGGAACGTGGCCTGCCGGGATATCCGGTCTACACGCGCAAGCAGAACACCGATGTCTGCTTTCTCGCTTGCGCGCGCATCCTGCTGGACGGCAGCCGCCGGATCTACCCGCAGTTCGCGACGCACAATGCGCATACCGTCGCGAGCATCATCCATCTCGCGTCGGTGCGCCGCCGCGAGTTCGAATTCCAGCGCCTGCATGGGATGGGTGACGAACTCTATTCTGAAGTAACCGATCCGGCAGGGCGCGCATTGCCTTGCCGCGTCTACGCGCCGGTCGGCTCACATGAAGACCTGCTGCCTTATCTCGTGCGCCGGCTGCTTGAGAACGGCTCGAACACTTCATTCGTCAATCGTGTCGTCGACGAGTCGTTGCCGCTCGAGGAGGTCGTCAGCGATCCGGTCGCGGAAGTCGAGGCCGCCGGGCCAGGCCCGCACCCGCGCATACCCTTGCCGGTGTCGATGTTCGGATCCGAGCGTCGTAATTCCGCGGGCCTCAATCTGGCCGATGGCCGCGAGCAGCGCAGCCTGGCGGAATCCTGCCGGCAGGCAATGACCGTCCCTCTGGTCGCAGCGCCGATCGTCGGTGGCCGTGAACGAAACGGGCGCTTGCGAAAGATCATGTGTCCGGCGAATCTCGAGCGCGTCGCCGGCGAAGTGGCGGAGGCCGATGTCGCGCTGGTTGGCGAGGCACTTGCGCTCGCCGACTCGGCCCAGGCCGAATGGGATCGCAGGCCCGCTGGCGAGCGGGCTGCAATTCTCCGTGAAGCGGCGGACCGGCTTGAGCGGGATGCCGCGCGCTTCATTGCGATCTGTGTCACCGAAGCCGGCAAGTGCGTGCCTGACTCGATCGCCGAAGTCCGCGAGGCCGTCGATTTCCTGCGTTATTACGCGGCCAGGGCAGAACATGAGTTCGGCCAGCCGCTTGCGCTACCGGGTCCGACCGGTGAGTCCAACCGGCTGGTCCTGCGTGGCCGCGGTGTCTTTGCCTGCATCAGTCCGTGGAATTTCCCGCTGGCGATATTCACCGGCCAGGTGGCGGCGGCGCTGACGGCCGGCAATAGCGTCATCGCAAAGCCTGCCGCGCAGACGCCACTCGTCGCTGCCGCGATGGTGCGCCTGCTGCACGAGGCCGGTGTCCCCGGGGATGTGTTGCACCTGGTTCCCGGGCCCGGTTCGAAGATCGGCGGCGCATTGGTCGCCGATCCGCGCATCGCGGGTGTCGTGTTCACGGGTTCGACCGAGACCGCGCGCCTGATCAACCGCGCGCTCGCGGCCCGGGATGGCCCGCTGCCGGTACTGATTGCGGAGACCGGTGGGCAGAACGCGATGCTGGTGGACAGTTCCGCGTTGCCCGAGCAGGTGGTCAACGATGCAATCCAGTCGGCATTCAACTCGGCCGGGCAGCGTTGCTCCGCACTGCGCGTGTTGTATGTGCAGCAGGACATCGCTGCCCGGGTGCTGGAGCTTTTGGCAGGCGCAATGGACCAGTTGGCGCTGGGGGATCCCGCACTGCTTTCGACCGACATCGGCCCGGTGATCGATGCGGCTTCACTGGCGACACTCGAAGAACACGCGCGAACAATCGTTGTGGGCGCGCGCTGGCAGCACCGCGCGACACTGCCGGCGGGGCTGCGGCCTGGCCACTACTTCGCGCCGCTCGCGGTCGAGATCGACAGTATCGCGCGGCTCGAGCAGGAGGTATTCGGGCCCGTGCTGCATGTGGTGCGATTCGCCGCGTCCGATCTCGACGCAGTGATCGACGAGATCAATGGCAGCGGCTATGGCCTGACACTCGGCGTGCACACGAGAATCGACAGCGTCGCGCGGCGTATCGCTGTGCGCGCAAAGGTCGGCAATGTCTACGTCAATCGCAACATGATCGGTGCGGTTGTCGGTGTGCAGCCCTTCGGCGGCTGTGGGCTGTCGGGCACCGGCCCCAAGGCCGGCGGTCCGCATTACCTGCCGCGCTTCGCGACCGAGCAGACCATCACCACCAACACCGCAGCGGTCGGCGGCAACGCGACACTCCTGTCGCTCGGCGAGAACTGACGCCGCAGCGAGTCGCTCGTCAATTGATGCTGCAATACGCGGAGGCGAGTCAGCTGGGCCTTCTCAGGATCGTGCGCGACAGGGATGTCGCGCCCGAAGCCTACAGGGATGTATTCACGGCGGTCCTGAGAAGGCCCAGCTGACTCGCCTCCGCGCATCGCATCTCTTGATGACAAGCGAATCGTCGTGACGGCGTCACATCATGCCGGTCTGAAGCCGCGCTGCTTCCGACATCATCGACTGGTTCCACGGGGGGTCGAAGACGAGGTCGACGGAGACCTTGCGCACCGTCGGTATGATGATGAGCTTGTCCCGGACATCCGCGACCAGCACTTCACCCATGCCGCAACCGGGCGCAGTCAGGGTCATCTTCACATCGACATCGCGGCTGTCGTCGTCGTTCGCGGTGATCGTGCAATCGTAGACGAGACCGAGTTCGACAACATTGATCGGGATCTCCGGATCGAAGCAGGTGCGCAACTGGTCCCAGACCAGCCGGCTGACATCGTCGTCGGTCGCACCTGGCGGCAATTCGGGGCGACGCAATGGCTCCTTGCCGATTGCATCGCCGTCCTCGCCGGAAATCCGGAACAGATTGCCCTCGACATACACGGTGAAGCTTCCGCCCAGCGACTGAGTGATGTAGCCGACACTGCCGGTGCGAAGCTTGACCTCGACGCCGGCTGGGACGATCACGGCGCGGACATCGCGTTGCACGACGAAAGGTTCGTGTTCGGCGCGGCGCATGCTCACTCCGTAGACACCGGCGCGCCGTTGCCTGCGAGCGCCGCATTCAGTGTGTGCCAGCAGAGACTCGCGCACTTGACCCGCATCGGGAACTCGCGCACGCCCGAAAGCGCCGCGAGCTTGCCGAGACCCGGGTCCGCTTCCGCGTCATGCCGCGTCAGCATGCGGTGCACGCTACCGAAGAGATCAGCAACCTCCGCTCGGCTCCTGCCCTTGACCGCCTCGCTCATCAGCGAGGCGGAAGCGGTCGAAATCGCGCAGCCCGCGCCCTCGAAGCGGATGTCGTGGATAATGTCATCCTTCATCTCAAGAAAGACATGTAACGTATCGCCACATAAGGGATTATTGCCTTCCGCGGAGTGACTCGCGGGCGCGAGGCGGCCGAAATTCCGCGGCCTGCGATTGTGGTCGACGATGACATCGCGATAAAGGTCGGCCAGATCCATCAGCGCAGCATCCGGATTGCATGCAGCAAGGCTTCACGCAGCGCGTCGATTTCCGCGCGTGTGTTGTACAGGCCGAATGACGCGCGCGTGGTGGCTGGGACGCCGAAATACTCCATGACCGGCATCGCGCAGTGGTGGCCGGTGCGCACGGCCACACCCTCTGAATCGAGCACGGTGCCGAGGTCGTGTGGATGCACGCCCTCAATCGTGAATGACACCAGGCTGGATTTCTCCGGCGCCGTGCCGACGAATGCCAGGTCGGGAATGTCGCCAAGCCGCGCAGTCGCATATGCGAGTAGCTGCTGCTCGTGATGTCCGATGCGCCCCATCCCGATCGCCCCGAGATAATCGATTGCCGCGCCGAGGCCGATGGCGCCGCCGATGTTGGGCGTGCCGGCCTCGAAGCGGTGGGGCAGGTGGTTGTAGGTCGTACCGTCGAAGGACACTGACAGGATCATGTCACCGCCACCCTGCCACGGTGTCATTGCCTCGAGGACCCGCTCGCGTCCGTAGAGCACGCCGATGCCGGTCGGCGCGTACATCTTGTGACCTGAGAATGCGTAGAAGTCGCAACCGAGCGCCTGCACGTCCACGGACAGGTGTGGCACGGCCTGGGCTCCGTCGACCAGCGTCGTGATGCCGCGCTCGCGGGCGGCGTCCAGGTATGCGCGAATCGGCAATACCGTTCCCAATGCGTTCGACACATGCGCAAGCGCAACGATTCGCGTGCGCGGACCGAGCATGGCCAGGTACCTGTCGAAATCGACCACGCCGCGCCGGTCGATCGGCACGACGCGGAGTACGGCGCCGGTCTGCTCGCAAAGAAGCTGCCACGGAACGATATTCGAATGATGCTCCAGCCACGACACGACGATCTCGTCGCCGGGCTTCAATAACGGGCGCCCATGCGCCTGCGCGACCAGATTGACGGCCTCGGTCGTGCCCCGCAGGAAGATAATCTCGGTGGTCGACGCGGCATTGACGAAGCGCCGTGCTTTCTCGCGCGCGGCCTCATACAGCGCGGTCGCCTCCTGCGACAGCGTGTGGACGCCGCGGTGGACATTCGCGTGGTGTGACCTGGCATAAGCGGCCACCGCGTCGATGACAGCGGCTGGCTGCTGCGCCGATGCGGCGTTGTCGAGATAGGCGAGAGGGTGGCCATTGACAAGGCGCGCCAGAATCGGGAAATCCTCACGTACGCGCAGGACGTCAAATACATCATGCGTGTCGCGCACGGCCGCCATCAGCGGAAGCTCCGGATCACGTCGCGGTCCGGCAGCCGGCCGACCACCAGTTCCTCAATGGTGCGCCGCAGTTCCGGCAGCGGCACCCCGGCAACGACGTCCTCGCAGAATGCAAATGTCAGCAGGCTCTGCGCCACGGCCGGATCGATTCCGCGCGCCAGCAAGTAGAACAACTGCGCGGGATCGAGCGTGCCGATGGTCGCGCCGTGGCGGCACTTCACGTCGTCGGTGTGGATCTCGAGCTGCGGGCGCGAATTGATCTCCGCGAGCGGCGTGAGCAGCAGATTGCGGCTGGACTGGCTCGCATCGGCGCCGCGGGCGGCCGGGTGCACGACGATGCGGCCGTTGAATGCGCCGCGGCCGCGCTCCGAGGCGATGCCACGGAAATTCTGGTGCGTCCGCGTTGCCACACCATGATGCGCGATCTGCGTGTACAGGTCCGCCTGGCGTTCACCGTCCACCATGAAGAGGCCCGCGAGCCGGCACTGCGCGCGGCTGCCGATCAGCGAAAGATTCAGGTTGGATCGCAGCAAGCGGCCACCCAGTGCAAAGAGATGCTGGCTGTAGCTGCTGTCCATCTGCTGTTCGACGACCCAGGTCTCGAGCTGCGCGGACTGCGGACCCGACTGGTGCAGGCGCAGGTGCTCCACCGTCGCACCCTCGGCGATGCGCAGTTCGGCCGCGAGATTCGAAAATGCGGGCGCGTCGCCGAGAGCGACAAAGTGCTCGACAAGCCGCAGCTTTGCGCCGGCGCCGACTTCGATCACGACGCGCGTGTGGCTCGCACCCGGCAGGGACCCTGAGGAAACATGCAGCAGATACAAAGGTTCCGCCGGCGCCGCGCTGGCGTCCACGCGAATGACCACGCCCCCGGCGGCAAACGCGTCGGCCAGCAGCGCATAACGGTCGTCAGCGTCGTCCCCGGGCTCGCGCAGCACGCGCAGCGCGTGAGCGGGATCGGTCGAGAGCAGCGTTTCCAGATCATCGACCATGACACCCACGCCCGCGTCCGCATCTGACAACAGCGGCTCAAAATGGCCATCGACCAGCACCAGACGCCGCGCGGCGGCGAGCGGCAGCAGGCATGGCGCAAGGCGGTCGGCGGTCAATGTCACGCGCGGGGCGGGATCGAATGCGCGTTCCGCGATCTTCGCGTGATCGAGGTATTTCCAATTCTCGTCACGGCGATCCGGCAGGCCACGGCCCAGGACTCTTGCGAGGGCGAGTTCGCGGCGCCGGGCCCATGCGGCGCCGCCCGTCATCTGCGCTGCCTGGCCGGCATGGCTCGCCGCGATCCTCTGCAGGGCGGTCTCCGCGCTCATGCGGCAGCCGGTCCGTCGCGGAGCCAGTCGTAACCGCGACGCTCGAGTTCGAGCGCGAGTTCCCGTCCGCCGCTCCTGACGATGCGACCACCCGCCAGTACGTGGACCTGGTCGGGGACGACGTAATCCAGCAGCCGCTGGTAATGCGTGACCATCACGATGGCGCGGGTGGCTGAGCGCAGCGCGTTGACGCCGTCCGCCACCACCTTGAGGGCGTCGATGTCGAGGCCCGAATCCGTCTCATCGAGCAGCGCGAGCGTCGGTTCCAGCAGGCTCATCTGCAGGATCTCGTTGCGCTTCTTCTCGCCGCCCGAGAAGCCCTCGTTGACACCGCGATTCAGCAGGCTCTCGTCCATCTGCATCTGCCGGATTTTCGTGCGCACGAGATTCAGGAACTCGAAGGCGTCAAGCTCCGGCTCGCCGCGGTGCTTGCGCAGTGCATTCAGCGAAGCCTTCAACAGGTAGACATTGTTGACGCCGGGAATCTCGACCGGGTACTGGAATGCGAGGAAAAGGCCTTGTCGGGCGCGCTCCTCGGCGGGCATCGCCAGCAGATCGCAGCCGAGATAGGTCGCGGTACCGGAGACGACTTCCAGACCGGGGCGACCGGCCAGCACGCCGGTCAGCGTGCTCTTGCCGGAACCGTTTGGTCCCATGATCGCGTGCACCTCGCCGGCGTCGACGTCGAGCGACACGCCGTCGAGTATCAGGCGCTCACCCGCGCGCACCCGCAGATCACGCACGCTCAGGATCGTCATCCGACTGCTCCTTCGAGGCTGACGGCCAGCAGGTTCTGTGCCTCCACGGCAAACTCCATTGGCAGTTCCTTGAAAACCTGCTTGCAGAAGCCGTTGACGATCATGTTGACGGCATCCTCGGCCGCGATGCCGCGCTGCAGGCAGTAGAACAGCTGATCGTCCGAGATCTTCGAGGTCGATGCCTCGTGCTCGACGATCGCGGTCGGATTCCTGACCTCGATGTAGGGAAACGTATGCGCCCCGCAGGTTTCGCTCATCAACAGCGAGTCGCATTGCGTGTAATTCCGCGCGCCCTCGGCTCCCGGCAGGATTTTCACGAGGCCGCGATACGCGTTCTGCCCGTGCCCGGCGGAAATACCCTTTGAAATGATGGTCGACCGAGTATTGCGGCCCATGTGGATCATCTTGGTGCCGGTATCGGCCTGCTGGTAGTGATTGGCGAGTGCGACCGAATAGAACTCGCCGACCGACCCGTCGCCGCGCAGGATGCAGCTCGGGTATTTCCAGGTGATCGCCGACCCGGTCTCGACCTGGGTCCAGGAAATCTTCGAGTTGCGGCCGCGGCAGTCGCCGCGCTTGGTCACGAAGTTGTAGATTCCGCCGACGCCATTCTCATCGCCGGGATACCAGTTCTGCACTGTCGAATACTTGATCTGCGCATCGTCCTGCGCGATCAGCTCGACGACCGCAGCGTGCAGCTGGTTTTCGTCGCGCATCGGCGCGGTGCAGCCCTCGAGATAACTGACATGCGAACCCTCGTCCGCAATGATCAGCGTGCGCTCAAACTGGCCGGTCTTTGCTGCGTTGATGCGGAAATAAGTGGACAGCTCCATCGGGCAGCGCACGCCCTTCGGGACATAGACGAATGAGCCGTCCGTGAACACGGCCGAGTTGAGCGTCGCGTAGAAATTGTCGCTGACCGGCACGACCGTCCCGAGATAGCGCTCGACGAGTGCCGGGTGATTCCGGACCGCCTCCGAGAATGAGCAGAAGACGACGCCGGCCTCGGCCAGGCGCTCCTTGAAGGTGGTGGCGACCGAGACGCTGTCGAATACCGCATCGACCGCGACGCCCGCGAGCCTCGCTCGCTCATGCAGCGGTATTCCGAGCTTGTCGTAGGTTTCGAGCAGCTTCGGGTCGACCTCTTCCAGAGATTTCGGCCCATCGGTGCGCTGTTTCGGCGCCGAGTAATAGGAAATGTCCTGGAAATTGATCGGCGGGTAATGAACGTGGGCCCAGGCCGGGGCGGTCATCTTGAGCCAGCGCCGGTAGGCCTTGAGCCGCCAGTCGAGCATGAATGCGGGCTCGCCCTTCTTCATCGAAATCACCCGGATCACCTCTTCGCTGAGGCCCGGCGGGACGGTGTCGCTCGCGATATCGGTCACGAAGCCGTGCCGATACTTGCGGCCGACCAGTGATTCAAGTTCCTGCTGGTTGCTTGTCATGCCGGTGTCCGGGAGCTTCAGCCGCGCACCAGGGGCCGCCACGCCTCGCGCGCTGCAGGCCGGCGCAGGTCGGGTGTGGGGAATTCGCCGTCGCGGCTCACCAGGTCGGTCAGGCTGATGCCGATCAGAGCGCGGCGGATCGCCTGGCTAACGCCTTGCCAGCCGTGGCCGACCGTGCAGGTCGTCGCGATTCCGCACAGGCTGCTACCGCTCGAGCATTCGGTCAGCGCAACAGGGCCTTCGACCGCATCGATGATGTCCGCGGCGCTGATCCCGGTGGCAGGCCGCGCAAGCTGGTAGCCTCCGCGCGCCCCGCGCACGGATTTCACGAGCCCGGCGTGCTGCAGTTCTTTCAGCAGCTTGCTGACAGTCGGCAGGCCGATGTGGATGCGCTCAGCGATGTCGGCAGCGCTCGCCAGGCTGCCACCGCCGAGGCTTGCCAGGATCACGGTCGCGTAATCGGTCAGCCGGCTGATGCGCAACATGGGCTCGCTCCAGGGTCCGTAGGTATACAGTACGATTTTAGTACTATTATGCCTGCAAGGGTAGGGGGTCATGGCGCTCTGCTATCCTTCAGCCCCCCCCAGAGGTCCCCGATTCATGGAAAAGATGGCACTCGAAACGATCGCGGCCGCGATGGTGGCGCCCGGCAAGGGCATCCTGGCGGCAGACGAATCGTCCGGCACGATCAAGAAACGGTTCGACAAGATCAAGCTCGAATCGACCTTCGAATCACGTCGTGCCTACCGGGAGCTCCTGTTCAGCGCGCCCGGCGCAGAAAAGTACATCTCGGGCGTGATCCTCTATGACGAGACGATCCGTCAGAAGTCGTCCGATGGCAGGCCGTTTCCGGAACTGCTGGCATCGCGCGGCATCCTGCCCGGCATCAAGGTTGATGCCGGCGCGAAGCCGCTGGCCGGATTTCCGGGCGAAACCATCACCGAAGGACTGGACGGGCTGAGCGAGCGTCTCGCGGAATACCGGGGCCTGGGAGCGCGCTTCGCGAAATGGCGTGCCGTCATCGACATCGGAGCCGGGATTCCGACCGGCTATGCGATCGAGGCCAATGCGCAGGCTCTCGCGCGTTATGCGGCGCTCTGCCAGGAGGCCTCCATCGTGCCGATCGTCGAGCCCGAAGTGCTGATGGACGGCGACCACACGATCGAGCGCTGCGAGGAAGTGACTGACAGGGTACTCACGACCGTCTTCAATGCGCTGTTCATGCAGCGCGTGCATCTCGAGGGCATCGTACTGAAGCCGAATATGGTCATCGCCGGCAAGAAATGCGCGGTCCAGGCCTCACCGCAGCAGGTCGCCGATGCCACATTGCGCTGCCTGCGACGCCGGGTCCCGGCCGCGGTGCCTGGCATCGCATTCCTGTCCGGCGGCCAGAGCGAGGCGGAAGCGACGCTGCACCTTTCTCTGATGAATCGTGCCGGCGCCCCGCCGTGGCAGCTTTCCTTCAGCTATGGCCGCGCATTGCAGCAGAGCACGCTCGATGCCTGGCGCGGCGAGGCGTCCATGGTCGCCACCGCGCAGCAAACATTCCTGCGCCGCGCGCGACTGAACGGGCTTGCCCGTAATGGAAGCTACGACGCCGCGATGGAACAGGCCGCGGCCTGAGGCTGCGGCTGCGGAACCAAATCGTGCCGGTCAACCAGGGTCGCGCCGTATCCGCCGCCGCGCGTGACGCGCTGGTGCGCGTGCGCGGCCTGCATTATTCCTTTGCGCAGCGTCCCGTCTTTACCGGTGTCGATCTCGACATTGAACGCGGTTCTGTCACGGCCGTCATGGGCCCGAGCGGTACCGGCAAGACCACGCTGCTGCGCCTGATCACCGGGCAGCTGCTGGCGGATCGCGGCGTGGTCGAGGTCGATGGCCAGAATGTCGCAAACTTGCCGCGCGCCGGGATCTACCAGATGCGTCGCCGCATGGGCATGCTGTTCCAGAATGGAGCGCTGCTGACCGATCTCGACGTCTACGAAAACGTCGCATTTCCGTTGCGCGAGCACACGCGCCTGCCCGAGCGCCTGCTGCGCCACGTGGTCCTGGCGAAGCTGCAGGCCGTCGGATTGCGCGGCGCCTGCCGGTTGATGCCTGCGGAATTGTCGGGAGGCATGGCGCGTCGTGTCGCGATCGCGCGCGCGATCGTCATGGACCCGCAGTTGCTGATCTACGACGAGCCATTTGTCGGGCTCGATCCGATCTCGCTGGGTGTCGTGCTGCGTCTGATCCGGCGGCTCAACGACACGCTCGGATTGACCAGCATCGTCGTTTCGCATGATGTCCACGACTTGTCGGTAATCGCCGGTTTTTCCTACCTGCTGTCAGGTGGAGGGGTCATCGCGGCGGGGCCGCCGTCGGCGCTTGCGACTGACACGCGCGAGGAGGTCCGCCAGTTCATGCATGGGTTGCCGGATGGGCCGGTGCCATTCCACTACCCGGCGCCCGATTACCTCGAACAACTGCGGCAGTTGAGCTGAATGCTGGCGTCACTGGGTCGCGAACTGCTGCAGAACCTGCGCCTCGCGTTCCAGGCTCTCGGCGCATACACGTTCTTTTTTGCGCGGCTGCTGAAAGAAGTGCCGCGCGCGCTGCTGCGCTTCAGCCTGATCGTCGAGCAGGTGCACAATGCCGGCGCGCTGTCGCTCGTGATCATCATGCTGTCCGGCCTGTTTGTCGGCATGGTGCTCGGCCTGCAGGGCTTCGATGTGCTCGAGCGATTCGGCTCCGAGGAATCGCTGGGTTCGGTCGCTGCGCTCGGACTGCTGAAGGAACTCGGGCCGGTCGTCACCGCGCTCCTGTTTGCCGGTCGCGCGGGCACCGCGCTTGCATCCGAACTCGGCCTGATGAGGGCGACGGACCAGCTGGCGGCAATGGAGATGATGGCGGTCGATCCGATACGACGCGTTGTGATGCCGCGTTTCCTCGGCGGCGTGCTGTCGATGCCGCTGCTCGCCGCGATATTCAGCATGATCGGGATATTCGGCGCACAACTGGTCGGTGTTCAGCTGATGGGCGTCGATGCGGGCCAGTTCTGGTCGCAGATGCGCTCGGCGGTCGAGTTCGGGGATGTCATGGAGGGCGTGGTCAAGAGCTGCGTTTTCGGGGTCGCCTGCAGCCTGATTGCGGTCTATGAGGGATACCATTCAGTGCCGACGGCAGAAGGGGTGGGCAGGGCGACGACGCGCACCGTGGTCATTTCCTCGGTCGTCGTGCTGCTGCTCGACTACATGCTGACAGCGGCGATGCTTTAAAGGAGAGACGACATGCGCCAGACGCGCGCCATCGAGTTTGGGACCGGGCTGTTCGTGCTGCTCGGCTTCTCGGCGTTGTTCTTTCTCGTCACGCAGATCACGAATCGCCAATTCGGACTCGGTGACGGCGGCTACAGGCTGACTGCGTCATTCGAGCAGGTCGGCGGCCTGAAGCCGGGCGCGCCGGTGTCGATGTCCGGCGTGACCATCGGCCACGTCGAAGGCATCGAATACGACTTCAGCGAATACAAGGCCCGGGTCACGATGCGCATCGACAGCCAGTACGACCGCATCCCGGACGACAGCGATGCCGGTATTTTCACGGCCGGCCTGCTGGGCGGCCAGTACATCGGCATCGGGCCGGGTGGCTCGGAAACTTACCTGGCCGATCGCGGTCAAATGCAATTCACCCAGTCCGCCATCGTGCTCGAGAACCTGATCAGCAAGTTCCTGTTTTCCAAGGCGGCCGAAAAACAGGGTGATGCGCCCGCGGAGAAATCGACACCATGACAGGATTCGTTACCAGGACTTGCGGCGTGTTGCTTGCGTCGCTGATGCTTGCGGGTGTCGCTGCTGCGGCCGACAGCGTGCCCGGCCCGGCGCCTCAGGACCTGATCGAGACGGCTGCCACGAAGATGCTGAAGGCCCTGGATGCGGACCGGGAAGCCGCGCACAGCGATCCCGCGCGTGTCCGGCATCTCGTGGACGAGATCTTGTTGCCGAATTTCGATACGGACTACTCGGCGCGGCTGGTGCTCGGCAAGCATTGGCGCGATGCGACACCCGCACAGCGCCAGCGCTTCATCGAAGCATTTTACCAGTCATTGCTGCGCAATTACGGTTCCGCGCTGGCCGAATTCACCGCGGATCGCATGGCCCTGCTGCCATTTCGCGGCGACCTGGCGACCGGCCAGGCGACGATCAGGACCGAAGTCAAGCGCAGCGACGGCACGCGGGTGCCGGTCAATTATTCGATGCATGCGACCCCTGCCGGCTGGAAAGCCTGGGATGTCACGATCGAAGGCATTTCTTACGTGCGCAATCTGCGCAATGATGTTGGTGCCGAAGTCGACCAGCGTGGACTTGATGCGGTGATCGAGCGTCTCGAGACCCAGAGCCGGCGTGGCGACGACCAGCAGACCGGCTGAACCGATGCAGCAGGACGCAGGGCTCGCGAATCTGGGTCAGGGGCGCTGGGCCCTGTCCGGTGACCTGCAGTTTGACAATGCAGCGCGATTGCTCGATGAGGGCACTGCGGCATTTGGTGCGGATGCGCGTGCCGAGATCGACCTGGCGCAGGTCGGGCGCGTGGATAGTGCGGGGCTCGCGCTGCTGGTCGAATGGTCGGTCGCGGCCCGCAGCAGCGATCGCGTCGTCGTCTATCGCAACATGCCAGCCCGGCTGGGCGCGCTGGCCGGCATCAGCGACCTCGCGCAATTCCTCGATACCGCCTAGGGGGCCTCCGGCTCGACTTCGAGTGGTGCTTCCTCGGGCACATCCCCATCGCGCACCTGGTACTCGCGGCGTTGCAGCCAGGCATCACGGATGAACGCATAGCGATCAAAGGCGCTTTCGAGCATTTCATCGGCACTCAGAAATGACGCACGGCGATCCACCAGCGTCAAGACGCCGAGCGCCACATTCGCAGAGGTGCTGAGGTGCAGCCGCACGCGCAGGTCGGTCTGGGTGTCCACCAGCAAAGATGCCGCATCGCGCAGCGTCAATGGCCCGACCACCGGCAACACGAGGTACGGCCCGTCCGGCACGCCCCAGCGGCCCAGTGTCTGACCGAAGTCTTCGCGATTGTGCGGGATGCCGACCCGGGTGGCGGGATCCAGCAGGCCGCCGATTCCGAGCGTGGAATTCAGCGCAAATCGTCCGATGTCGGCGGCTGTGGCAAGAAGCTTCAGTTGCAGCAGGTCATTGACGATCGTCGTCGGAAATGAAAGATGCCCGAGCAGGTTGTTGACGCCGATCCGGATCACCCGCGGCACGTGCTTGAGATAGCCGGTCGCCACCGGCTTCATCACGGTGCGGTCGGACGCGTCATTGAAGCGCTGCATGCCGCGATTGAATCGCTCCCAGGGATCATGATTCGCGGCCTGCTGGGTGGTCGCGCAGCCGGGTAGCGACAGCATCAGTGTGGCAGTCACGAGACTCACACGGATTCCGACCGTCATTCAGCGACCCCGTGAGTTACCCGGTTCGCGGAATTCTGGCTTGGGTGGCCGTGCTCCGGCTGCGGATTCTCGGGGTCGGCGACCTCGCGGGCGTGCTTGCCTTTTGGCAGGTATTCCTGCAATTCGCGGATGCGCGCGTCGAAGCGCTCGCGTTGCACGTCATTGAGGCCAGGAACCGCCTGCGCAAGCCGCAACTGGTCGATCGCAAGCGCCAGGTTGCCGCTGATGACATGGTATTCGGACATGTAGTAATAGGCATCGGCGACATCACCCGCGGTATTCGCGGCAAGCGCGGTGTAGCGGGCCTGCTCTGGCGTCGGCGGGACATTGTTGAACAGGTCCAGCAGCACGATGTGCGCCTGCTTCGGGTCGTCGTCGCGCATCAGGACCTCGGCATAGCGCATGGTAACCGGGACGCTGCGCGGGAACAGGCTCATCGCCTTCTCGAGCGTCGCCCTGGCGGCATCGACACGTCCCGATGCGAGAAAGGCCTGTCCCAGTGCCACATGGTAAAGAGTGACATCGGGCCGCTGCGCGAGCAGGTCCTGCAGGATCGGGATCGCCTGCTCGGGGGAATCCGACCTCATCAGCGACAGCGAGCGGCCATACAGTTCCCCATCGGTCGACGGCAGGTCTGCGCTCTGCGCATTGTGGTAGAGGTCGCGGAAATTGGCCTCGGGTGGCAATGACTGGACCACGAGCCGTTCGCGGATCAGCGTGTAGCTCGTGCTGTCCTCGTGACGCGGCCGGTCCATCTTGTTCGCGCGATCGCGCGCCTCGGCAATTCGATCGCTGGTGACCGGATGGGTGCGCAGCAGGTCCGGAATATTGTGCTCGGAACCGCCGCCATGCCGCTGCAGGGTCCAGAAGAAATCCGGCATCCCGGCCGGGTCGAAGCCAGCCGCGGCCAGGATGCCGATGCCGACCCGGTCTGCCTCGGTCTCATTCGAGCGCGTGAAGTTGATCTGCTGCTGGGCTGCCAGACCCTGCGCAGCGGTGACGGTCCCCATCACGGCATCGCTCGACATCCCGGTCGTCGCGCCGATCAGTATGGCTGCGAGAATTGCCGCTGCCGAAGCCAGGTTGGCCCGGCCCGCATTCTGCACTGAGCGCGCAATGTGCCTCTGGGTCACGTGCGCGATTTCGTGCGCCAGTACGGCGGCCAGCTCGCTCTCGTTTCGAGTCGCCTTCACCAGACCGGCGTTGACGCCGATGAATCCGCCGGGCAGCGCGAATGCATTGATGCCCACATCCTTGACCGCAAAGAACGTGAAGCGATGCGCGCCTTCACTCGCATTGCTGGCCAGGCTCATGCCAAGCGTCTGCAGGTACTCGTTGATCTCGGGGTCCTCGACGATCTGCCCGGCGTCCCGCAGGCTACGCAGGATCATCAGCCCGATCTTGTACTCGTCTGCCAAGGACAGCGTCGTGCTGGCCGGCGTACCGATGTCCGGCAGGTCGCCGCCCGGCACCTGCGCCTGGACCGCAGCAGCGTGGATCGTCAATAGCAGGGGCAGAAGGATTCTAGTCGCGCGCATCCGATCGTTCCTGGTAAAGCGGATTCGACTGCCTGAGCACCCATTGGTTCGCGCCCGCGCCGATCACAACACTTCAGAGGCGAAATCGGCCAGCCGCGAGCGCTCGCCGCGCACCAGTGTCACATGACCCGCGTGCGGCCAGCCCCGGAAGCGGTTGACGACGTAGGTCAGGCCCGATGTCGTCTCGGTCAGATAGGGCGTGTCGATCTGGCCGATATTGCCCAGGCAGACGAGCTTTGTACCGGGGCCCGCGCGGGTCACGAGGGCCTTCATCTGCTTTGAAGTCAGATTCTGCGCCTCGTCCAGGATCAGGTATCGGTTCAGGAATGTCCGCCCGCGCATGAAGTTGAGCGAGCGGATCTTGATGCGATGTCGCAGCAGATCCTGCGTTGCGGCGCGGCCCCAGCTGCCGCCATCCTGGCTCTGTGTGAGCACCTCGAGGTTGTCCATCAGTGCGCCCATCCAGGGCTCCATCTTCTCCTCCTCCGTGCCCGGCAGGAATCCGATGTCCTCGCCCAGCGGGATCGTCACACGGGTCATGATGATTTCGCTGAAACGATTGGTCTCGAGCGTTTGCATCAGCCCGGTCGCCAGGGTCAGCAGTGTCTTGCCGGTGCCCGCCGGGCCCAGGATCGTGACGAAGTCGATCTCGGGGTCGAGCAGCAGGTTCAGCGCAAGATTTTGCTCGCGATTGCGCGCGGTGATGCCCCAGATTGCGTGCCGCTCGCTGCGGTAATCCTGCGTCACCTCGAGCTTGGCGACGTCATCCTCGACCGCGCGCACGATCGCCTCGAAGGAATCGCCGCCGCTGTCGAACAGGAACTGGTTTGGCTGCCACTCACGCACCAGCGGGCCCCGGACCCGGTAGAAGGTGCGCGCCTGTTCCTGCCAGGACTCCACATTGTTGCCGTGCGTTTCCCAGAAGTCCGCGGGCAGCCCGGTCACTCCGGTAAACAGCAGGTCGGCATCCTCGATCGTGCGATCGTTGTAGTAGTCTTCCGCTTGCACGCCGAGTATTGCCGCCTTGATCCGCAGGTTGATGTCCTTCGATACGAGCGTCACGCGCGTGGCGGGCATCTCCAGTTGCAGCGCGAGCGTGTAACCCAGCAGCGCATTGTCTATGCCATGACCGGGCAGCGTGTCCGGCAGACCGGCTGCCAGCCGCCGGGTCTGGAAAAACAGCCTTCCACTCGGTGGCTTCTTGCCGTGGTTGCCGCTGCGGCCCACCGGCAGCTCGAGGCCCCGGTCGATCTGCTCCTTGGTCGCATTTGCCATCAGCTCGTCGAGGAAGCGGCTGACCTGCCGGACATTGCGCGCGGATTCGGACAGTCCCTTCTTGCCGGCGTCGAGTTCCTCGAGCACGCCCATCGGCACGTAGATGTCGTGTTCCTCGAAGCGGAAGATCGCGGCCGGGTCGTGCATCAACACATTGGTGTCCAGCACGAATGCGCGCCGGGCGCCTTTTGCAGGGCGGGGTTTCAGCATGGCGGTGTCACAGCTCGCGGACCGCCGCCAGGACCTGCTCGGCGTGCCCGGCCACCCTGACCTTGCGCCATTCCTGGCGCAGGACGCCTTCAGCATCGATCAGGAAGGTGCTGCGCTCGACGCCCATCATCTTGCGTCCATACATGTTCTTCTGCTTCCAGACCGCGAACCGCGCCGCGATGGCATGGTCCTCATCGGATCCGAGCGAGAACGGGAAGCTCATCTTCTCCCTGAACTTGTGGTGCGACTCCAACGTGTCCGTGGAGACGCCGAGGATCATCGTGCGCGCGCGCCGGAATGCGGGGGCGAGGTCGCGGAAATCGGTGCCCTCGAGCGTGCAACCGGGCGTGTTGTCACGGGGATAAAAATAGATGACGACATTTCCGCCGCGCTGGACGCTGAGCCGGAAATCTCCGCCAGTCGTCGGGATGACGAAGTCCTGCACCTTCCGGCCGACGCTGATCGTGGTCATGGCGATGGCTGGATCCCCATTACCGTCCGCAGCGGTCAATTCTTGACTGGCTCGAGAATCGCGTCGAGGTTCATCTGGTCGCAGAAATCCATGAACTCTTCGCGCAATGCGCCGACATGGATACGTGCCGGCACATTGACGATCATATAGGCGGAAAACATCTGCGCGCCAGTGTGTGCCGCGGCGTAGCCACGCGTCGAAAGCTCGCCGATGTCGATTCCGCGCGCCGCGAAGAATCCGGAGGCCGCCGAGACGATGCCGGCCTGATCCAGGCAGACCACATCGACGGAGTAGGGAATCATGTCCTCGCGCGCCGCGCGCTCGGCGGTCCGGCGCACCTGGATCGTGACGCCGGATGTCTCCGCCAGCTTGTTCAGCTCCGTCTCGATCCTGGCGATTGAATGCCAATTCCCGGAGATGAGCAGCAACATCGCGAAATCCGAGCCAAGCGCCGTCATGCGACTCTCGCTGATGCTTCCACCGCAGTCAGCGACAGTCTTCGAAAGGTCGTGGACCAGACCGATGCGGTCGTTGCCGATGGCCGAGATTGCGATGAATTGTTTCATGCGGGAAAGAACGGGGATGACAACCGCAGTCTACCGGGATCGGCATGACGATGATACGCCGGCTCCGCGATCGCTTGCGCCGGCGAGCCACGCACCAGTACGATCCCGCCTTCGCTGGCCATCCGGCTGGAGGTGCAATGTTTCGCGGCAGCCTGGTCGCGCTGGTGACGCCGATGACGGAATCGGGCGAAGTGGACCATGTCGCGTTTGGGCGGCTGCTCGACTGGCATGGCCGGCAGGGCACCGATGGCATCGTCATCTGTGGCACCACCGGCGAGTCTGCCACTGTCACGGCCGCCGAGACCGCGGAATTGCTGCAGCTCGCCGTCCAGCGCATCGGTGGCCGCATTCCGGTCATCGCGGGCACCGGCAGTAATTCGACGGCGGATGCCGTCGAGAGGACGCGCGCTGCCTGCGAACTCGGCGTCGACGGCGTGCTGGTCGTGACGCCCTATTACAATCGCCCGCCACAGGAAGGCCTGTACCGCCATTTCAGCCTGGTCGCCGATGCAGCGAGTGTTCCACTGATCCTTTACAACGTGCCTTCCAGGACTGCCTGCGACCTGCTGCCCGAGACCGTCGAGCGGCTCGCCGCGCACCCGCAGATCATCGGGATCAAGGAGGCGACCGGCAACGTCGAGCGCGGTGCCGAGATCCTCGCGCGCTGTGGGGATGACTTCCTGCTGCTTTCGGGTGACGATGCAAGCTGCCGCGAACTGGTGGGCATCGGCGCGCAGGGCGTCATCACGGTCACGGCGAATGTTGCGCCAAAGCTGATGCGCGAAATGGTCGAGGCGGCGCTCGCGGGCGATCTGGTGCATGCCGGGGAACTTGACCATCGTCTTGCTGGTCTGCACAAGGCCCTGTTCGTGGAGACGAACCCGATTCCCGTGAAGTGGGCACTCGAGCGCCTGGGACTGATTGGCCCCGGCATTCGGCTGCCACTGACCCGGCTGTCCGAGGTGCACCACGGCGCGGTGCTTGAGGCGATGCAACGAGCGGGAGTGGCCAGGTGAGGAACGAATGAAGCGACTCTGGATCCTGTTGCCGGCTTGCCTGCTCGCGACAGGCTGCAGCCTGCTGTCCGACGCCCGCACCGCCTGCGACGAGGAAATGCCGTACGAATCCGCGCGGAACGAGCCACCGCTGGGCGTGCCGGCAGGCGCCGTCCTCCCTGACACTCGCGGCGCGCTGCCAATTCCCCAGGTGACGGCGGTGGAAGTCCCGCGGGAGAAGGGCCGGTGCCTCGATTACCCGCCGGTCTACTCGACCAAGTCCCAGGCGTCTGCCAGCGCCACCTCGCCATCAGCAGCGGGCGTCGAAGTGCCGGCTGCAGCCAGCCACGTGCTGGATGTCGGGATGAATGAGGGCAGGCAATGGGAGACGCGCCTCGGCGCCACCTACCAGCTCAACGCCAGTGCAGACTTTGAGGGTGGCACTGCGGCCGAATTCGCCAGCAGCACCGGCTTCATGGTCGGGATTGGCTACGACCTCACGAGCCGCTTCGAGATCGGCACAAACTTCAGCTACGACCGGCGCAACTACGACGCCAGTATTGCCGGGGATGATCCGGGAGAAGTATTCCCGGTCAGCGGCAGGCTTGACTCCCTGGGCGTGTTATTCGACCTCACCTACAATTTCATGTCGGGCCCGCTCTCTCCCTTCGTCGTGACTGGGGTCGGCTGGAACTGGGTTGACACCAATATCGCAACCCGGCCGCCTCAAATCGGCTGCTGGTGGAACCCGTGGTACGGGTACGTCTGCACGAGCTTTCAGGACACGAAAACCATCGACGGGCTGACCTACCAGCTGGGTGCCGGCCTGCGCTATCACCTGAGTGATTCGTTCTCGTTGAGCGGCAGCTACCGGATGAGCTGGGTGAACTTCCCCAACGCTACCAGCACGCCGACCTTTGACGGATTGAACCTGTTCCTCGGCTGGAGATTCTGAACGACGCGGTTGCCTCGGTTGCTGCGAGGAGCTCGACTCCGGTAGGCTTGCGCCCCCTTCGAAGGAGAGGTGGCCGAGCGGCCGAAGGCGCTGGACTGGAATTCCAGTAATACCCAAAAGGTATTCGTGGGTTCGAATCCCACCCTCTCCGCCAGTAAACACATCAGGGTCCCATTGGGACCCTGATGTGTTTACTGGATGAGGGTTGGTGGATGAACCCGGCGGGTTCGACGCGGCGCCGCGCGATTCAGTCCTGCTGACCCTCGGTCCGCGCATTACCGCCCGAGGTGATCGATTCATAGGCGCGGGCGAATGCCTCCAGAAATGCCGTGGGCAGCCCCGCATCACCGGTTTGCACTGTCGTGCGGAACAACTCGCGATACCGGTTCCACAGGCGCAACTGCATTTCGGCGGTCGCCGTACCCTGGGCGCGTCGGCCGAGTTGCATTTCCAGTTCGTCGGGATCGAGCCTCTCGAATACCGCTGCCAGCGCTGCACGCAACGCTGCAGAAATCGCACTTTCGTGGCGCCGGGCACGTGTGAACTGGCTGCGGATCTCGTCAATCGCCCGCGCATCGCCAGGCCCGCGACCGGCCAGCAACATCTCCAGCAGCGGTTCGAGCGCCGAGATCTGCGCTACCGTGCCGGTCGCGTCGCGCCCGCGCGCACCGGAAGTGATGCCGAAATCGCCCGCGAAAACTGCGCGGGCCTGGGCGAGTTCAGTGAAGCCTACCAGTGTTTCACGCAACAACTGGCCGGCCTGGTGCAAGGCTGCGGTGCGAGACTCCGGGGGCAGCGCGCGCGGGTCGATGCCCGCGCCCTTGCATAGCGCGGCTAGTCCCGGCCACAGGTCCTGTTCATCGCGGGCACGGCGGGAGGGTGGCTCCGCGGGTGGCGGTAACGGAGTCGGGGCCGGTGCCGCGGCCGGCGGCGCGCCCGCGGCGGTATCCGGGCGGCGGCGCGGACGCGAATGGTGTTCACGCCTGCCGGTCGCAAGGAATTGCTTGACTTCAAAGGAGGCATCGAGGTCTTCTTTGTTGATCGGCTGCGCCTCATTGGCGGGGAAGTCGTTGCCGCCCGAGATTTCGACCTGGATGTCGTACCCACCGATCCGGATGCGGTCGCCATTCTCCAGCTGATGCACGTGTTGCGCCCCGAGTGGCTGCTCGGAATCATTGATGAATGTGCCGTTGGTGCTGAGATCGCGCACCCACCAGTTGCCGCCACGGTGCTCGATCTCGGCGTGCCGCCCTGAAACGAAGCGATCCGTGTCGCGCAGCACCCAGTCATTGCTGTCGTGGCGCCCGATGCGCCCGCCATTGACGCCGAATGTCCAGTGCGAGTACCCGCCGGCTGTAGCGGCGTTGTCGCTGACAATCTTCAACCTGAGCGCCATCAAAAGACCCCGGAGCGGGCAGCCGATGTACTCCGGCCGCCGCATCACGCCTGACTGGACCGGTATAATAGCGCGGCCACGGCAGGACTACCCCCACCCGGATCATGGCCGCAAGTCACATATTCAAAGTCGTGTTCGTCAATCAGGGCAAGATCTACGAGATCTACGCCCGCAAAGTCAGCCATGGCGGGCTGTTCGGCTTCATCGAGGTCGAGGAGATCGTGTTCGGCGAGCGCAGCAGCGTCGTGGTCGATCCGGCTGAGGAGCGTATCCAGACCGAATTCGCAGGCGTCAAGCGGACCTACCTGCCGCTGCACTCGATCCTCCGCATCGACGAGGTGCGCAAGCAGGGCGTCAGCAAGATCAGCGCGCTCGAGGGTGGCAATGTCACCCAGTTCCCGGTCCCGATGTACCCTGCCGGCACCGACCCGGGCGCCAAGCGCTGACGGCGCTCGATGCTGGAACTCGCAGGCGCTCCCGCACTCTCCGACTTCCGCCTCGAGAGACTCCTCGCGTTGCTCCGCCGCACCGCGCCGTCGATGCGGCGAGTCCAGGTTCGCTACCGCCATTTCGTCGATTACTCGCGAGTACCCGCAGCCGAAGAGTTGCGGATCCTGGGACGCCTGCTCGACCATGATCCACGTCTGACCGAAGCGGCCGGCGGCGGACAGCTGCTGCTGACCGTACCGCGGCCCGGCACGATCTCGCCGTGGTCGTCCAAAGCGACCGATATCGCGCAGGTCTGCGGTCTCGACTTTGTCAGGCGCATCGAGCGCGGCAGGCTGTGGCGGTTCGAATCGGAAACTGTGCTTGCGCCGGGAGAGCTCGCGGCTCTCGCCGCATCGCTGCATGATCCGATGACCGAGGCAGTGTTGACGGACCCCGCCGGCGCCGCGCGGTTGTTCGAATCGCATGAACCGCGACCGATGGCGAGCATTGCGCTCGGCTCCGCACCGGCAGCGGCGCTCGCACGCGCCAATGCTGAACTCGGGCTCGCCCTGTCGGCGGAAGAGATCGACTACCTCGCGGATGTCTTTGTGCGCATGGGGCGAGATCCGACGGATGTCGAGGTCATGATGTTCGCGCAGGCGAACAGCGAGCATTGCCGCCACAAGATCTTTAATGCCGACTGGGTCATGGACGGAGTCAGGCAGCAGAAATCGCTGTTCGCGATGATCCGTCACACGCGGGATCGAAGCCCCGACGGCGTGCTGTCCGCCTACAGCGACAACGCTGCCGTCATCGCGGGTCCGATCGCAAGCCGCTTTTTCCCGGGCGCGGCCGATCGCCGCTATCAATGGCACGACGAGCCGGCCGACATCCTGATCAAGGTGGAGACCCACAATCATCCGACGGCAATTTCGCCATTTCCGGGGGCGGCCACCGGATCGGGCGGCGAAATACGGGATGAGGGCGCGACCGGGCTCGGGGCAAAGCCGAAGGCCGGCCTGGTGGGATTCACGGTGTCGAATCTGCGGATACCGGGATTCGAGCAGCCCTGGGAACTCGACAACGGCCGGTCGCCGCGCATCGCCTCGGCGCTCGACATCATGCTCGACGGACCGATCGGCGCGGCCGCCTTCAACAATGAATTCGGTCGGCCGGGTATCCTCGGTTACTTCCGCACGTTCGAAATGAGATTGCCGTCCGATCCCGGCGGCGTCATCCGCGGTTATCACAAGCCGATAATGATCGCCGGCGGCCTTGGCAATGTGCGGCGCATGCACGTCGAGAAGCGCGAGGTGCCGGTCGGCGCCCGCCTGATCCTGCTCGGCGGGCCGGCAATGCTAATCGGGCTGGGCGGCGGCGCCGCGTCGTCACTCGGCAGCGGCGTGAGCAGCGAGCAACTCGATTTCGCATCGGTGCAACGCGGCAACCCGGAAATGCAGCGACGCGCCCAGGAGGTCATCGACCGTTGCTGGGCGATGGGCAATGACAATCCGATCCTGATCATCCATGACGTGGGCGCCGGCGGACTGTCGAATGCGGTGCCCGAAGTCATCGCGCACAGCCGGCTCGGCGGGCGCATCGAATTGCGCGACGTGCCGAATGACGAGCCCGGTATGTCCCCGCTCGAAATCTGGTGCAACGAGGCGCAGGAACGCTACGTGCTGGCCGTCGCGCCCGAACGCCTCGAGCAATTCCTCACTCTGTGCCGCCGCGAACGCTGCCCGTGCGCCGTGATAGGAAGCACGACCGGCGACGGCCGGTTGCAGGTGCACGACGCGCAGTTCGGGCAGCGGCCGGTGGACATCCCGGTGGCGGCACTACTGGGCAAGCCACCACGCATGCGGCGTGAAGCGAGACGTCGTGCCTGGGCAGGCGATGGATTCGACGCGACAGGCATCGATCCGGCGCAGGCGCTCGAGCGGCTGCTTCGGCTGCCGACGATCGCCGACAAGGGATTCCTCGTGACCATCGGCGACCGCAGCGTCGGCGGCCTCATCAGCCGGGATCCGCTGGTCGGACCCTGGCAGGTGCCGGTCAGCGATGTCGCGGTGACGCTGTCGGGCCTGCGCGGTCACACCGGAGAAGCAATGTCGATCGGTGAGCGTCCGCCGATCGCGCTGCTGAATGGCCCGGCGTCGGGACGCATGGCGATCGGTGAGGCGATCACGAATATCGCGGCGGCCGATGTACGCCACCTCCGAGACGTTCGTCTGTCGGCCAACTGGATGGCCGCCAGCGGCGAGCCAGGCGAAGACGCGAACCTGTATGACACGGTGCGCGCGCTCGGCGAGGAATTGTGCCCGGCGCTCGGCATTGCCATCCCGGTCGGCAAGGATTCGCTGTCGATGCGGTCCACCTGGCGGCGCGATTCGGTGGATTGCTCGGTGATCGCTCCGCTGTCGCTTGTCATCTCCGCATTTGCGCCGGTTGCGGATGTGCGCCGCACGCTGACACCCGTGCTGGATACGACACAGGGTCCAACGCTGCTCCTGCTGCTCGATCTCGGTGCCGGTCGTGACCGGTTGGGTGGTTCCTGCCTGGCGCAGGTGCATGGGCGTATCGGCGATCTGCCACCGGATCTCGACGATCCACCGGCGCTCACAGCATTCTTTGCGGCGATTCGCGAGCTCATGGACGCCGGTCTCCTGCTCGCCTATCACGACCGTTCAGATGGCGGCGTGGCGATCACGCTGCTCGAAATGGCATTCGCGGGCCGCGCGGGTCTCGACATCGATCTTGGTACGGTTGCAAACCCGGTGGCGGCGCTATTCAGCGAGGAACTTGGCGCTATCCTGCAATTGCGCGAAGGCGATTCAGGCGCGGTCCTGGAGATTTTGGTGCGACATGGACTCGGCAGGCTTGCGCGGTCGATCGGTAAGGTGACGCATGGCCGCCGCGTCCGTATCGTCGCCAATGGCCGTGCGCTGACCGACGATGACCGCGTGCGGCTACGCGGTGTCTGGGCCGAGACCAGTTGGCGCATGCAGCGCTTGCGTGACGATCCGGACTGCGCCGACGAGGAACAGGCTGCGCGCCTGGACGAAGCAGATCCAGGCCTGTCCTGGCGGCCGTCATTCGATCCCGATGGTGACAGCGCCGCGCCGATGATCGCAACCGGTGTGCGGCCGCGCGTAGCGATCCTGCGCGAGCAGGGTGTCAACAGCCAGGTCGAGATGGCAGCGGCATTCGACCGCGCCGGTTTTTCGACCGTGGACCTGCACATGACCGACCTCCTGCAGGGTGGCGAGCGACTCGACGGATACCACGGGCTGGTAGCCTGCGGTGGCTTCAGTTATGGCGACGTGCTGGGGGCAGGCGAGGGCTGGGCGAAGTCGATACTGTTCAATGACCGCGCGCGCGAGCTGTTCGCCGGCTGGTTCCGGCGCAGCGACAACTTCACCCTCGGTGTGTGCAATGGATGCCAGATGCTCGCAGCGCTCTCCGAACTGATCCCGGGTGCCGGGTGCTGGCCGCGCTTCGTGCGGAATCGCTCCGAGCAGTTCGAGGGCCGCCTGTCGCTGGTCGAGATTTGCGAATCGCATTCGTTGTTCTTCGCGGGGATGGCGGGTTCAAGGCTGCCGATCGCCGTCGCGCACGGCGAAGGTCGTGCCAGATTCAGGACAGCCGCGGATGAGCAGCTGGCTGCGGCACTGACAGTCATGCGCTTTGTCGACAATCACGGGGCGATCGCGACGCGCTATCCGGCCAACCCGAATGGCTCGCCGCAGGGCATCGCGGGGCTTGTTTCGGAAGATGGCCGCGTCGCGATCATGATGCCGCACCCGGAGCGCGTGTTTCGCCGCGCGCAGAACTCCTGGCGCCCGGCTGGGGCCGGGGAGGACAGCGGCTGGATGCGGATATTCCGTAACGCGCGGGTCTGGCTAGGCTGAGCGACCTGGATCAGGACCGCGGGTGGGCAGGGGCGTGACCTTTGATGCGGCGTCCTCGGCGAAATAGCGCCGGACCATCATCGCCTGTTGCAAGCGGCCGCGGCGCACATAGGCCTGGTACAGCAGGTCCTTGGTGACCTCGAGCAGCACACCAGCCTGGAAATTGTCGATCATCGGCGGCCCGGGCCTGCCCTGTGCGTCCCCTTCGAACAGCACCTTCTTGACGACGGCGAAGGAGTCGTCGTCAAGTTCGGCCAGCCGCCGGATATTCGCGAGCTCATCATAAAGCTGCAACTTGCCGTCCTCGCCGAGGTCGGCGAACACGCATTGCGCGACGCGCCGGCACATCGAGGCGAATGCGTTGTAGCAGGCGGCCGAGAAGCAGGCGAGTGCTTCCTTGAACAGAAGCTCGGCGTCTTCCGGCAGGTGGGTGAAGCTGAATTTCTCGCGCGGCCGTTCCAGCTCGATGAAATTCGGCGCGAGCTCGACGCGGCTGCCCGCGTAGAGCTTGACCGCGAAACGCAGGAATATCGGTGCGTTGCAGGCTTCGCAACGATAGACGAGTCCCACCTGGCTCGGCTTGTGCAGCTGCAGAACGTTGAAGTCGGGTACCGATACGGGAGTGATGTGCGCGAGCACCTGGCAATGCGGGCAGTGCAGCGCCAGACCACTGTCCTGGTCATGGTGCAGGCGACCCGCAGAGTCGATGAACACCGCCATGCAATCCCCCGCCGGTTGTCCGGATGATTCCAGTCTAGCGGAAATGCCGCGGCAGGGTCAGGCGTGCAGCGGTTTGTACCGCAGGCGGTGCGGCTGGTCGGCGTTTTCGCCCTTGCGCTTGCGCAGGTCGGCCACGTAGTCCTGGTAATTGCCCTCGAACCAGGTGACTTCGCTGTTGCCCTCGAACGCCAGGATGTGCGTGGCAATGCGGTCGAGGAACCACCGGTCATGCGAGATCACGACGGCGCAGCCCGGGAAATTCAGCAGCGCCTCCTCGAGCGCGCGCAAGGTCTCGACGTCGAGGTCATTGGTCGGCTCGTCGAGCAGCAGCACATTGGCGCCGCTCTTCAGCAGTTTCGCGAGATGCACGCGATTGCGCTCGCCGCCGGAGAGTTCGCCGATGTGCTGTTGCTGCTGGTTGCCGCGGAAGTTGAAGCGGCCCACGTAGCCGCGCGACGAGGTCTCGTAGTTGCCGACCTTGATCATATCGAGCCCGCCCGAGATTTCCTGCCAGACAGTCTTGCCGTCGTCGAGGATGTCGCGTGTCTGGTCGACGTGCGCGAGCTTGACTGTCGGCCCGATGCGGACGCTGCCCGCATCCGGCTGCTCCGTGCCGATCAGCGTCCGGAACAGAGTGGTCTTGCCGGCGCCATTCGGCCCGATGATGCCGACGATGCCGCCGGGCGGCAGCCGGAATGACAGGCCGTCAAACAGCAGTCGGTCGCCATAGGCCTTGCGGAGCTTCTCGACTTCGATGACCAGATCGCCGAGTCGCGGGCCGGGCGGGATGTAGATCTCGTTGGTCTCGTTGCGGGCCTGGAATTCCACCGAAGACAACTCCTCGAACTGGCGCAGGCGGGCCTTGCTCTTGGCCTGGCGCGCCTTCGGGTTGGCGCGCACCCATTCGAGCTCGTGGGCGAGCGTCCGGCGCAAACCTTCCTGCTGCTTTTCCTCCTGCGCGAGCCGCTGTTCCTTCTGCTCGAGCCACGAGGAATAGTTGCCCTGCCAGGGAATTCCGAAGCCGCGATCGAGCTCGAGTATCCAGCCCGCGACGTTGTCGAGGAAGTAACGATCATGGGTCACGCAGATCACGGTGCCCGGGTATTGCTCGAGGAATTTCTCGAGCCATGCCACGGACTCGGCGTCGAGGTGATTGGTCGGCTCGTCGAGCAGCAGCATGTCGGGCTTTGACAGCAGCAGCCGGCACAACGCGACGCGGCGCCGTTCGCCGCCCGACAGCTGACTGATTTTCACTTCCCAGGGCGGCAGCCGCAGCGCATCGGCCGCGACGTCGAGCTGCCGTTCGAGGTTGTGTCCGTCGACGCTGGCGATAAACGCCTCAAGCTCGCCCTGTTCCTTCGCCAGGCGATCGAAGTCGGCATCCGGCTCGCTGTAGGCGGTATAAACCTGCTCGAGGCGCGCGAGCGCATCCTTCACGGGTTGTATCGCCTGTTCGACGATCGTGCGGACGTCGCTGTCCGGGTCGAGCTGCGGTTCCTGAGGCAGCAGGCCGATCTTGATACCGGGTTGCGGGCGGGCTTCACCTTCGATCTCCTGGTCGATGCCGGCCATGATCCGAAGCAATGTCGATTTGCCGGAACCATTGAGACCCAGCACGCCAATCTTCGCTCCCGGGAAAAATGACAACGAGATGTCGCGCAGGATGTGGCGTTTCGGCGGCACGACCTTGCCGACGCGAATCATTGTGTAGATGTACTGGGCCATGGCTCTATGTTCGTCCGCGCTCGTCCGGGGGGCGCGGATTATCTGCGAAGCGCAGCCGTGCCGCCAGCCGGGGAGCAGAGCGGCGCTGTGCTAGGCTGCGGGCGGTTTCCCTGAGCGTGGCGGCTGAATGGCGAACACCGGCGGAACGGGTACCTGTATCGTCGTCGGCGAGCGCATCGCCCGCTACGCCTTCGGCGATGGCCATCCCTTCGGATCCGACCGGCACGACGTATTCGTCCGCGAACTCGCGGCGGAGGGTCTCGACCACCGGGTGCAGGTGCTCGCGCCACGCGCTGCGACCCGCAGCGAACTCGAGCTGTTTCACCTGCCGGCCTATGTCGATCTGGTCCAGGCGCGCTCCCTGACCGGCGAGGGCTTTCTGGACGCCGGCGATACGCCCGCCTGGAAAGGCATCTACGAGGCCGCCTGCGATGTCGTCGGCGCGTCCCTGGTCGCCACCGAGGCGCTGATGACGGGTCAGGCCAGGCGCGCATTCGTGCCGATCGCTGGACTGCATCATGCCTCGCGTGGCCATGCGGCCGGTTTCTGCGTCTTCAACGATTGCGGCGTCGTCGTCGAGTACCTGAAGAAGGAGCATGGCCTCACGCGCATTGGCTACGTCGACATCGATGCGCATCACGGCGACGGCGTCTACTACGGATTCGAGGACGATCCGGCACTGATATTCGCGGACCTGCACGAGGACGGGCGCTTCCTGTACCCGGGCACCGGAGCGAGCGACGAATCGGGCACCGGATCGGCGCGCGGCACGAAACTGAACCTGCCATTGCCGCCTGGCGCCGGCGATGCCGAATTTCTCGAGGCCTGGGCTGCCGTCGAGGCGCATCTGGAGCGCCACCGGCCACAGTTCCTGATCTTCCAGTGCGGGGCTGACAGCCTCGAGGGTGATCCGATCACGCACCTGCGCCTGACCGAGGAAGCGCACGCGCATGCCGCGACGCGGCTATGCCGCATTGCCGACCGCTTTGCATCCGGGCGGATACTCGGCGTCGGCGGCGGTGGCTACAACCGGCGCAATCTCGCGCGCGCGTGGACCAGGGTGGTACGGGCATTCGTCGAAGCGGCGTAACCGGTGGGCTTTCGGTTAAACTGCACGGCTACCATGTTTAGCCGCGACATGAATATCCAGGCGTTCGATCCCGATCTCGCCGCCGCGATCGGCGCCGAGCGGCTGCGTCAGGAACAGCACCTCGAGCTCATCGCATCCGAAAATTATGCGAGTCCGCGCGTGATGGAGGCCCAGGGCACGGTGCTGACCAACAAGTACGCCGAGGGCTATCCCGGCAAGCGCTATTACGGTGGCTGCGAAAACGTGGACATTGCGGAGCAGCTTGCGATCGATCGCGCAAAAAAGCTTTTCGGCGCCGCATACGCCAATGTGCAGCCACATTCCGGCTCGCAGGCGAACGCCGCGGTCTATCTCACGCTGCTTCAGCCCGGCGACACGCTGCTGGGGATGAGTCTCGACCACGGCGGGCATCTTACACATGGGGCCAAGGTCAATTTTTCAGGCAAGCTGTTCAAAGCTGTGCAGTACGGGCTCGATCCGGCCACCGGCGAGATCGACTATGGCAGCGTGGAACGTCTGGCCCTGGAGCATCGCCCGAAGATGATTATCGCCGGCTTTTCCGCATACTCGCGTATCGTCGACTGGCAGCGCTTTCGCAGCATCGCCGACTCGGTCGGTGCCTGGTTTGTCGTCGACATGGCGCACGTCGCAGGCCTGGTTGCCGCGGGCGTCTACCCGAATCCGGTGCCGATCGCGGACGTGGTCACGACGACGACGCACAAGACGCTGCGGGGGCCGCGCGGCGGCCTGATCCTCGCGCGCGAGCACGCCGAGCTGCACAAGAAACTCAATTCCATGATTTTCCCGGGCACGCAGGGTGGCCCGCTGATGCACGTCATCGCGGCCAAGGCCGTCGCGTTTCTCGAAGCGCTATCGCCTGATTTCGTGAATTACCAGCGCCAGGTCATCGCCAATGCAAAGACGATGGCGGCCGAACTCGTTGGACGCGGTTACCGCATCGTGTCGGGCGGGACGGACAATCACCTGTTCCTGCTCGACCTGATCGGTCGCGTCTACACGGGCAAGGACGCCGATGCGGCGCTCGGCCGCGCCCACATGACAGTCAACAAGAATGCCGTGCCAAATGATCCGCGGCCGCCATTCGTCACCAGCGGGCTCCGGATCGGCACGCCGGCGATCACGACGCGCGGCTTCGGTCTCGACGAATCCCGGCAAGTCGGCTGCTGGATCGCCGACGTACTGGACGCGATGGGCGACGAGTCGGTGGTGGAGCGTGTGCGCGGCCAGGTGCTCGCAATCTGCGGGCGCTTTCCCGTCTACGGCTGAACGCGACCGGAGGGCGGCAGTGCACTGCCCATTCTGCAATCACGACGACACCAAGGTAACCGACTCGCGCCTCGCGGGTGAGGGGCACCAGATCCGCCGCCGCCGCGAGTGCCTCGCTTGCGGTGAGCGATTCACGACCTTTGAAACGGCAGAGCTGGTCCTCCCGCAGGTCGTCAAGAATGATCAGACGCGTCAGCCGTTCGACGAGGGCAAGCTGCGCGCCGGTATCTTGAAGGCATTCGAGAAAAGGCCGATTGCGCGTGACGACGTCGAACGGGCCATTGAGCGGATCTGTCACCGGCTGCGCGTGCTGGGCGAGCGCGAGGTCGCATCGCGGGCGATCGGCGAGTTCGTCATGGAAGAATTGCGCCAGCTCGATGAGGTCGCCTACGTCCGCTACGCGTCGGTCTATCACCGCTTCGAGGACGCAGACGCATTCCGCGCTGAAATCGAGCAGCTGGGACAGCGGCAGCGGCAGGATCCGGCAGCCGGCCAGATGTCGTTGTTGCCAGGCCAGGGGCGCGAGACCCGGACCAGAAAATGAGTGCACTCGACCAGTTGGACACGCGGCATATGTCCAGAGCGCTCGAACTTGCCGGCCGCGGGTTGTGGACAACAGATCCGAACCCGCGGGTCGGCTGTGTCATCGCCGATGGCGAGCGCGTGATCGCGGAGGGTTGGCATGAACGGGCCGGTGGCCCGCACGCGGAAGCCGTCGCGCTTGCTGCTGCGGGTGTCGCGGCACGTGGAGCCACGGCATACGTCACGCTCGAGCCTTGTTGCCACCAGGGACGCACACCGCCCTGCGCAGAGGCACTCATCACGGCAGGCCTGCGGCGCGTCTGCTATTCCATTCCTGATCCCAACCCGCGCGTGAACGGCGTCGGTGCGGCGCGGCTTGCCGCCGCGGGCATTGAGGTCAGGAGTGGGGTGCTCGCCGAGTCGGCGCGGGCACTGAATCCCGGGTTCCTGTCGCGCATGGAGCGCGGCCGGCCCTGGCTGCGCCTCAAGCTGGCCGCGAGCCTCGACGGCCGCACGGCGCTGGCAAACGGACAGAGTCGCTGGATCACCGGAGATGCGGCGCGCGCCGATGTGCAGCACCTGCGCGCAAGATCCTCGGCGCTGATGACCGGGTCGGCCACGGTGCGATCCGACGACCCGCGACTCGACGTGCGCTTGCCCGAAGCGACGCGACAACCATTACGGGTCGTGCTGGACACGAAGCTCCAGACTCTGCCGTCGGCGCGAGTCGTCGCGCCGCCAGGCCAGCTGCTGCTGCTGACCGCGAGCTCCGATAGGGTGCTCCGCGGCGCGCTCGAAGCCGCTGGCGCGCACATCGAACGCCTGCCCGAGGGTCCGGAAGGCCTGGATCTCTCTGCCGTGATGCATCATCTGGCTGGGCTCGAAGTCAATGAATTGCAGGTCGAGAGCGGACCGACGCTCGCCGGTGCGCTGCTTCGCGCGGGCCTGGTGGACGAACTGGTGCTCTACCTCGCGCCGACGCTGCTTGGCACGGACGCGCAGCCGCTGGCTTTGCTGCCTGGCGTAGCCTCGATGGCGGAGCGCCTGGAACTCATGATCTGCGATCTGCGCCGCCTGGGTCCCGACCTGCGAATCACGCTTCGGCCTGCGCAAGGCTGACGAGGCGCCACGACAGTGTTCACCGGCATCGTCAAGGGAATCGGCAGAATCGTCTCCGCAGGAAATGCGGGCGGTGCGCTCGAACTCGCGATCGACACGGGCGGCCTGGCAACTGGAAACTGGCATGCGGGCGACAGCATCTGCGTGGCGGGTGTGTGCCTGACGGCCGCGCGCGTTGACGCGGGGAGGTTTGCGGCCTGCGTCTCGCGTGAGACTCTGACCTGCACGACGCTCGGGTCGCTGGCGCCCGGCGATCCAGTCAACCTCGAGCCGGCACTGGCCGCCGGCGATCCGCTGGGCGGCCACTACGTAACCGGCCACGTCGACGGCGTGGCGCGGGTCATCGAAGTCCGCGAGGATGCCAGCTCGCTGCGCCTGACGCTCGAGGCGCCGCCACCGCTCGTGCGCTACCTTGCGCCGAAGGGCTCGGTGACTCTGGACGGAGTCAGCCTGACGGTGATCGACCTTGCCGACGACCGATTCGGCGTCAATCTGGTGCCGCATACGCGGGCCATCACCACGCTTGGGGCGCTCAGAGTCGGCCAGGCCGTCAATCTCGAGGTCGACGTCCTGGCTCGTTACCTCGAGCGCCTGTTCGATGCACAATGGCGGCGATGAACACGATTGAGGAGCTGCTCGAGGAATTGCGCGCCGGCCGCATGGTCGTCGTCATGGACGATGAGGACCGCGAGAATGAGGGCGACCTCGTCATGGCGGCAGCCTGTGTGAGACCGCAAGACATCAATTTCATGGCGCGCTACGGGCGCGGCCTGATCTGCCTGACGCTGACCCGCGAACGCTGCCGGGACCTGCGCTTGCCGCTGATGGTCAGCGACGGCACGGACCGCCACGGCACCAGTTTTACGGTCAGCATCGAGGCGGCGCAGGGTGTCACGACGGGTATCTCGGCCCATGATCGCGCGCACACGGTGCGCACCACGGTTGCGCCCGGCGCGCGTCCCGAGGATCTGCACCAGCCCGGGCACGTGTTTCCACTGATGGCGCGCCCGGGCGGCGTGCTGACCCGGGCTGGCCACACCGAGGCGGGTTGCGACCTCGCCCGGCTTGCCGGCCACGAGCCGGCTGCGGTCATCGTCGAGATCCTCAATGACGACGGCACGATGGCGCGCCGGCCCGACCTCGAGCAATTCGCCGCGGCACATGGCCTGAAGATCGGTTCAATCGCCGACCTCATCCGTTACCGTCTGGAAAAGGAAAGCTCGATCGAGCGGGTCTCGGACCAGACGGTCGATACCGAATTCGGGCCGTTCCGGATGTGCTGGTACGAGGACCACGTGCACGGATCGCTGCATGTGGCGCTGGTGCGCGGGTCGCCTGGCGGCCCGGTGCCTCCGCTGGTGCGCGTGCACCTGCACGACACGTTGCGCGATGACCTCGGGCTGCAGCCGGGAACCGCGGGTTGGACCCTTCGCAGGGCAATCGCGCGGATCGCGCGTGAGGAGCATGGGGTCGTCGTTGTGTTGCGGCACCCCGAGAGCCCGTCGCGAATCGTGGAAGCCGTACATGCGCTGGGCGGTGAGGCTGAGCACGACGAAGCGGTCGACGAGCGCGGTTCCGTGTTGCGCACCCATGGCATCGGCGCGCAGATACTGCACGACCTCGGCATCACACGCATGCGCGTGTTGTCGGCGCCGCGACAACTGCGCGGCATCGCCGCTTTCGGCCTCGAAATCACGGGTTACGAGGACTGAAGACCGCTGCACCGGCGGTATACTGCGCGCATGGAAGAACTGAGCATCATTGAAGGTGACCTGCAGGCTCGCGACCTGAAATTCACGATCGTTGCTGCGCGCTTCAACGACTTCGTCGTCGAGCGCTTGATCGACGGTGCCGTGGATGCGCTCAGGCAACACGGCGCCGAGCCCGCATCGCTCGAGCTGGTACGCGTGCCGGGCGCTTTCGACCTGCCGCTGGTCGTGCGCAAGATTGCCGAGTCGGGCCGCTCGGACGCCATCATTGCGCTTGGCGCGGTGATTCGCGGCGAGACCGCGCATTTCGAGTACGTCGCAGGCGAATGCGCCTCCGGGCTGTCGCGCGTCGCCGACGATACCGGGGTGCCAGTCGCGTTCGGGGTGCTAACCACGGACACGGTCGAGCAGGCGACGGACCGGGCCGGCGGCAAGTTCGGCAATCGGGGTGCGGATGCTGCGCAGACGGCAATCCGGCTCGCGACGCTGCTGAAGAAGCTCGGCGACTGACGGTGACAACCAGGACGGACAATTCAGCGCGGGCACGCAGCGCCGCACGCAGGCTTCTGGTCCAGGCGCTCTACCAGCGGCAGATGGGCGCCCAACCCTGGCAAGAGCTACATCGGCAGTTCAGCGCTGATCCGACATTCGAACGCGCGGATCCCGAGTTCTTCCGCGTGGCGCTCGCCGCTGTCTGCGACGAATCGGCGCAGCTCGACATGGAGTTGCGTCTGCATTCCGACATCGATCCAGCGCGGCTCGACCCCGTCGAACACGCGATCCTCTATCTCGGTCTCTGGGAGCTGATGGCGCGTCCCGACATTCCGTACCGGGTCGTCATCAACGAGGCGGTGGAACTTGGCAAGCGCTTTGGCGCCACCGACGGCCATCGCTACGTCAATGCCGTGCTGGACAAGGCATCGCGCGTTCATCGCGGCGTGGAGCGAGGCGAGGTCGCCTGATCAGCGTTGACGCATCAGTGGTTCGCCGGCATGCCACCGGGTGAGTTCGAGCTGATCGGACGCTATTTCACCGGCCGTGGCGCGGTGCGTGACGACGTGAGGCTCTCCGTCGGTGACGACGCGGCAGTCGTGATACCGCGCATCGGTGCCGAACTCGTACTCGCACTCGACACCATCGTGGCTGACGTGCACTTTCCGGCCGATACCAGCGGCCGTTTCATCGGCCATCGCGCGCTCGCAGTCAATCTCAGCGATCTCGCCGCGATGGGCGCGGAACCCGCCTGGGCACTCCTCGGCCTGACGCTACCTGCGGCGGATGAATCCTGGCTCGCGGAATTCGCAGCCGGATTCGACGAGTTGGCGCGACGCTTCGGCGTCGCGCTGGTCGGTGGCGACACCACGCGTGGTCCACTCGCCGCCACGGTCACGGTCGGCGGATGGGTGCCGCCCGGTGAAGCGTTGACACGCTCGGGCGCAAAGCCCGGCGACGAGCTGTGGATCAGCGGAACACCCGGGGACGCAGGCGCCGGTCTCGCGATTCTGCAGTCAAGGCTTGCGGCCGGCAGCGCCGCCCGCGAGGAGTTGCTGCGGAGATTCCTGTTGCCGGAGCCACGCGTCAGCCTGGGCCTGGCGCTGCGCGGCATTGCGAGCGCCTGCATTGACATTTCCGACGGTCTGGCGGGCGATCTTGCGAAGCTCTGCCGCGCGAGCGGCGTCGGCGCCCGGCTTGATTGCCTGCGTCTGCCGCGCTCCAGGCAATTGATGGAAGCCGCCGGCGAAGAGGCTTCAATGCGGTTCGCGCTATCGGGCGGCGACGATTACGAGCTCCTGTTCACGGCACCCGCCGCAGCCGGGCGCCGCATCGAGAGCCTGGCGCCGCTTACGCCCGTCAGCCGCATCGGCGAAATCACCGCGACGCCCCACATGCACCTGCAGGGCGCCGGGCCTGAGCGAGATCTCGTTCACGGTTTTGACCACTTCACGGACTGACCCCATGGCCCCCGATGAAGCGCGACCCGCTTCACGGTTCCGCCCGGTTTGACGAAATATCCTCTCGCGGCGACCAGTGGCTCTTGCCCCGTCGCGCATCCCTGGAGGAGCCGGCCATCGTTACCGCAACAGTGCCGACGCTACGCGGGCCAATGGCCGGTGTACCCATCATTGGCGAGCGCATTGGCAAGTACGACGTGATCCGTGAAGTCGGCCGTGGGTCGACCGGTACGGTCTACCTCTCGCACGATTCCTATTACGGCCGCGACGTCGCGATCAAGGCCTATCGCGTGATCGGTGACGACGATCCTGTGCGCGCCAAGGTCGCGCGCAAGATGTTCATGTCCGAGGCGCACATGGTCGGGATGCTGCAGCACCCGAACATCATGCCGATCTACGACGCGGGCGAGGAGGGCGGCTTCTACTACATCGTGACCGAATTCATCCACGGCGCAAGGACACTCGCGGCCTACACGCGTCCCGATAACCTGCTGCCGGTGGACGACGTGCTGGCACTGACTTTCAAATGTGCCAAGGCGCTGCACTACGCGCACTCGCGCGGCGTCATCCATCGCGACATCAAGCCCAGCAACCTGATGCTGACGACGGACAGTGACCTGCGATTGATTGACTTCGGCATTGCGCTGCACGCCGACGCCGATATTTCGCGGATCGAAGGCATCGCGGGCAGCCCGAGCTACATGTCGCCCGAACAAGTCCAGTCGCTCGAGCTGACGAACCGCTCCGACCTGTACTCGCTGGGCGCAGTGATGTACGAATTGCTGACCGGGAACCGGTCATTCCGGGCCGGCTCGCTGGCCAAGCTGCTGCACCAGATCGTCTATGCGACACCGGCGCCGATGCTGGGAATCCGTCCCGACCTGCCGGCCGACCTCGAAACGGTCGTCGCGACCGCAATGGACAAGGATCCCGAGAAGCGCTATGCAAACGGGGCCCAGTTCGCGGCAGCCATGGCGCGTGTGCACGCGCAGCTGCGCGCGCAGTCGGATCGGATCGATCGCCAGGAGCATTTCGCGCTGTTGCGCCGTCTGAAGTTCTTCCACGATTTTTCGTCGGCCGAGATCCAGGAAGTGCTGCGTTCTGGCAGCTGGGATACGCATGCCCGCGACGACGAGATTGTCCGCGCGGGCGGCATCGACGATCGCTTCTACGTGATCGTCTCCGGGCGCTGTTCGGTGGAGCGCGAGGGGCTCAAGGTCGGCCGTCTCGAGGCCGGCGACTGCTTCGGCGAGACGAGTTACCTGCGCGGCGCCAAGCGCCAGGCCGCAGTGGTGGCCGACGAGGAAGTCACGATCCTGCGGGTCAGCGCGACGCTGCTCGAGCAGGCCTCATCGGCATGCCAGTTGCGCTTCAACAAGGTGTTCCTGAGGACGTTGATATCGCGGCTGCAGGGCGGCGATACACGGGTCGCGAGCTAGGCGTTACTCGCCGCGCTGATCCTGGTCGCGCTCGATCCGCGCGTATGCCGAATGATTGTGGATCGACTCGAAGTTTTCCGCCTCGATCACATAGGCGCGAACGCGTTTGTCCTCATTGAGCTTCAACGCGACATCGCGGACGATGTCTTCGACGAATTTCGGGTTGTCGTAGGCGTGCTCGGTCACGTATTTCTCGTCGGGCCGCTTCAGGATCCCGTAGAGCTCGCAACTGGCTTCCTGCTCCGCAATGTCGATCAGCTCCTCGATCCAGACATGCTCCGAGATTCGCGCGGCAATGGTCACATGTGAACGCTGGTTGTGCGCGCCGTAATCCGAGATCCGCTTCGAGCAGGGGCAAAGGCTCGTGACCGGCACGACCACCTTCAACCAGGTCTCGGTGCGGCCATTCTTGAGCTCCGCGGCGAGTGTCGCGCGGTAATCGAGCAGGCTCTCAACACCGGACACCGGGGCCTTTTTCATCACGAAGTACTGGAATGACATCTCCAGGTGACCGGCATCGGCATCGAGGCGCGCGGTCATCTGCGCCAGCATCTCGCCGAACGACTCGACCGAAATCTCGCGCTCATGCTCGTTCAGGATCTCGACGAATCGCGACATGTGCGTGCCCTTGAAGTTGTGGGGCAAGGCAACGTACATGTTGAAACTCGCGATCGTGTGCTGTTCACCGCGTGAACGGTCCTTCACACGCACCGGGTGGTAGATGTCCTTGATCCCGACGCGATTGATCGGGATACGGCGTGTGTCCGGGCGGCTTTGCACGTCATCGATGACAGCAGTGGCTGCGGTGGTCGAGGTTTTCGCATTCATCAGTGGTGTCCGTCCCGGGCAGGGCCCGGTCCGCCGGCCAGGCTTGAAATCATACCATATCGGTCCTGATTAACCCGCAGGCTGCGCGCGCGCAATGCCGGGTCTGCGCCAGAAACGGTCGATTACCGCCTTGATCGACGTGCCGTCGAGTCCCGCCGCAACCAGGTTGTCCTCGCGTGAGCCGTGCTCGACAAAGCCGTCGGGCACGCCGATCTGCAGCACCGGGATGCCGCATTCGATCCGCTGCAGGAATTCCAGGACCGCCGAACCGGCACCGCCGGCGACGACATTCTCTTCGAGGGTGACGATGGCGCGGTGGTCTGCGGCGAGGGCCGCGATCAGTGCCTCGTCCAGCGGCTTCACGAATCGCATGTTGACGAGCGTCGCGTCGAGGGCCTCGGCCACGGCGGCCGCAGGCGCCACCATCGCGCCGAATGCGAGCAACGCAAGGCCACTGCTGCCGCGGCGCCGCGTTTCAGCGCGCCCCAGGGGCAGGGCCTGCATGGTGCGCTCCACGGCAACGCCGGGCCCGCGGCCGCGCGGGTAACGCACCGCAGCCGGCTGGTCTTGCATGACGGCCGTGTACAGCATCTGCCGGCATTCATTCTCGTCGGCCGGCGCCATCACCACGAGATTGGGGATGCAGCGCAGGTAAGACAGGTCGAATTCACCCTGGTGGGTTGCGCCGTCGCCGCCGACCAGACCCGCGCGGTCGATCGCGAAAACGACGGGCAGGCGCTGCAACGCCACGTCGTGTATCAGCTGGTCGTAGGCACGCTGCAGAAAGGTCGAATAGATCGCGACCACCGGTCGCAAACCGTCGCAGGCGAGGCCGGCTGCCAGCGTGACCGCATGCTGCTCGGCGATCGCGACATCGAAGTAGCGATCCGGAAAGCGCTTCTCGAACTCGGCCATGCCCGATCCCTCGCGCATGGCGGGCGTGATTGCGACGATGCGCGGATCCTGCTCCGCGATGTCGCAAAGCCACTGGCCAAAAACCTGCGAGTAGGTCGGGCCACCGGCCTGTTCCTTGAACAGCGTGCCGCTCGCCGGATCGTAGGGACCAGGGCCGTGCCACTTGATCGGGTCGGCTTCCGCCGGCGCGTAACCCTTGCCTTTCTGGGTCACGACGTGCAGGAACCGCGGCCCGGGCAGCAATCGCATGTTGCGAAGTGTCGTGACGAGCGTGCCGATCTCGTGCCCGTCAACCGGGCCGATGTAGTTGAATCCCAGCTCCTCGAACAATGTGCCGGGCAGCACCATGCCCTTCGCATGCACCTCGGAACGGCGCGCCAGTTCCCATGCGGCCGGCATCGAGCGCAACACCTTCTTCGAGCCCTCGCGCAGATGCGAGTACATGCGACCCGACAGCAGCCGCGCGAAATACTGGGACAGAGCGCCGACATTCTCGGAAATCGACATGTCGTTGTCGTTCAGCACCACCAGCAGGTCCACGTCGAGGCTGCCGGCATGATTCATTGCCTCCCAGGCAAGTCCCGCGCTCATGGCACCGTCGCCGATGATCGCGACCACGCGCCGGTCGCTGCCCGCCTTGCGGTTCGCGATTGCCATGCCGAGCGCGGCGCTGATCGAGGTGCTCGAATGGCCGACACCGAAACTGTCGTAGACGCTCTCAGCGCGCGACGGGAAAGGCGCGAGCCCGCCACGCTGCTTGATGCTGCTGAGGCGCCGCCGGCGCCCGGTCAGCACCTTGTGGGGATAGGCCTGGTGTCCCACGTCCCAGACCAGCCGGTCGTAAGGCGTGTCGAAAACATAATGCAGGGCGACCGCGAGTTCCACGGTGCCGAGCCCGGCCGCCAGGTGCCCGCCCATCTGGCCGACCGTGTGGATCAGGAACTCGCGCAATTCGGCTGCGAGTGGCGCGAGGTCGCCCGGGGCGAGCGCACGCAGGTCGGCGGGGGACTCGATCGAGTCCAGCAGTCCGCCCGGTTTCTCCTCAGTCATCCCGGCAGTGTACTGGAGGTGCTGCGAGCGGCATAAGACCCGTGCGAAACTCGCTTAGCGGCTGCGCTCGACCAATTCGGCGGCGAATTCGCGCAGCTGTCCGGCCTCTGGCCCGAAACCGGCCAGCGCCCCGATGCCTGCGCCGGCGAGTTCCGCGGCGCGTTCGCGCGCGGCAGCAATCCCCGCGATCGCGGGATAAGTCGGCTTGGCACGCAGCGCGTCGGCGCCGCGGGTCTTGCCGGTGAGTGCGGGGTCGCCCAGCACATCCAGCAGGTCATCGACGATCTGGAACGACAAGCCGACCGTCGTGCCATAGCGATCCAGGGCCTTGAGCTTCGGCGCCGACAGCGCGGGCGCTGCGGCGCAGGCGATCAGGACCGCGGCGCGGATCAGGGCGCCGGTCTTGCGCGCGTGCATCTCCTCGATCTGGCTGCGTTCGAGAAGCCTGCCGACGGCGGCGAGGTCCATCGCCTGGCCACCGGCCATGCCCTGTGTGCCGCTGGCATGGGCCAGCATGCGAACCATCTCGAGGCGGCGCGCCGGTTCCACTGGCAGTGATGCTTCCTCTACCAGGATTTCAAATGCGAGTACTTGCAGGGCATCACCGGCGAGTATCGCCGTCGCCTCGTCAAAGGCGCGGTGCGTGGTCGGACGGCCCCGGCGCAGGTCATCGTCGTCCATGGCCGGCAGGTCGTCGTGCACCAGCGAATAGGCGTGGATCAACTCGACGGCCGCGGCGGGGCCATCGAGTGCTGCGGGCGGCAGGCCGACGGCTGCGCCCGTCGCATAAACCAGGACCGGCCGGATGCGCTTGCCCGGTCCGAGCGCCGCGTAGCGCATCGCCTGATGAAGCCGGGCGGGGGCCGAGTCGCTGGATGGCAGACAGCGCTCGAGCACGCCATCAACGCGCTCGCGGTAGCGTGATTGCCAGCAGGGCGTTGATGCGGCCTGGTCGGACATCGAGCGACTGCTCAGTCCCCGGCGGGCGGCACGAATGGCTCGATCGCATCCCCGTCCGGGCCGCGACTCAGGATGCTGATCTTCTGTTCCGCCTGACGCAGCGCCTTCTGGCAACTGCGCGTCAGCTCGACACCGCGTCCGAACTGGCGCAAGGACTCCTCGAGCGACAATTCTCCCTGTTCGAGGCGCTCGACGATCTGTTCGAGTTCAGCGAGCGCTGCCTCAAAATCGGGGGTCGCGGATTTCTGTCGGGTCAAGGGAGGCCGCCTTGGAGCGCAGGTGGGGCGGGTACGTTACACAGCCGCCACGCAATGGGTCAACGCGGGTGTTAGAATCTGTCTAAACCGCAGGTGATTGGGCCAGGACAGCCGAGGAGGCAACCGTGAATCTGAAGGGCAGCAAGACGGAAGGCAATCTGAAGGCGGCCTTCGCCGGCGAGTCGCAGGCGAATCGCCGCTACCTCTATTTCGCACAGAAAGCGGATGTCGAGGGCTACAACGACGTGGCGGCCGTGTTCCGTTCGACCGCCGAAGGCGAAACCGGCCACGCGCACGGCCATCTGGAATACCTCGAGCAGGTCGGCGATCCCGCAACGGGCCTGCCGATCGGCCCCACTTCGGACAATCTGAAGGCGGCCATCGCAGGCGAGACGCACGAGTACACGGACATGTATCCGGGCATGGCAAAGGCCGCCCGCGACGAGGGTTTCCACGAGATCGCCGACTGGTTCGAGACGCTCGCCAAGGCCGAGCGTTCGCACGCCAACCGCTTCCAGAAAGCGCTGGACCAGCTCAACTGAGCCGCAGCGATCGGATGCGCCCGTGAGCGAACGGGAGACCAGCGGCCGCCGGGAAGGCAGTCTCGAGGCGCCGACCCGGCATGCGCTCGACTGGAACAACGCGGAATTCTGGAATCACGACTCGCTTACGCGCGAGCTCGAGCGCGTCTTCGACATCTGCCACGGATGTCGCCGCTGCTTCAGTCTCTGCAATTCATTCCCGGTCCTGTTCGATCGCATCGACCAGTCCGCGACCGGCGATCTCGCGTCGGTTCCGAAGAAGGCCTACTGGGAAGTCGTCGATCACTGCTATCTCTGCGACATGTGCTACATGAGCAAGTGTCCGTACGTGCCGCCGCACGAGTGGAATGTCGATTTTCCGCACCTGATGCTGCGCGCCAAGGCCGTGCGCTTGCGCGAGGAAGGGGCCGGTATACGCGACCGGCTGCTGTCGTCCACCGACATGGTCGGCAGGATCGCCGGAATTCCGGTCGTCAGCGAGGTTGTCAACGCCGCCAACCGCAGCCGGCTGGGGCGTCGCATCCTGGACCGCACGCTCGGGGTGCATCCCGACGCCAGGCTGCCGGAGTATCACAGCACGAGTTTTCGCAAGCGCGAAGCCCGGCGGCCAAAACCGGACCTGGTGCCCCAGCCGACGTCCAGGACCACCGGCAGGGTCGCGCTCTTCACGACCTGCTACTGCAACCGCAACGAGCCGGACATCCTCACCGACCTGGTCGCGGTCCTGGAGCACAACGGGGTCCCGGTCGCGATGGCGGAGCACGAACGCTGCTGCGGGATGCCGAAGCTCGAACTCGGCGACCTGGCGGCCATCGCGGCGCTGAAGAAACAGAACATCCCGGCTCTCGCCGCCCTCGTCGCATCCGGTCACGACATACTCGCGCCGGTGCCATCCTGCGTCCTGATGTTCAAGCGCGAGCTGCCATCGATGTTCCCGGATGACCCGGATGTCCGGCGGGTCGCAGAACGGACCTTCGATCCCTTCGAGTACCTGATGCTGAGGCATGCCGAAGGCCGGCTTGCCACCGATTTCCGCGCGAGCCTGGGCAAGGTGGCCTATCACGTGCCCTGCCATCTGCGAGTGCAGAATATCGGCCTGAAGACGCGCGACGTGCTGGGCCTGGTTCCGGGCACGACACTCACGACCATCGAGCGCTGCTCCGGTCATGACGGCAGCTACGCAGTCAAGAGCGAATTCCACGAGGTGTCCATGAAGATCGCGCGCCCGGTCGTGCAGCGGGTCGAGGCCGCGGCGGCCGACCACTTCGCGAGCGATTGCCCGATGGCCGGGCACCAGATCGGGGCCGGTCTCGGCGCTGGGCGCGCACCGGAGCATCCGATCCGCCTGTTGCGAAAAGCCTATGGCATCTGAGGAGAGCGGCCTGGACCCTGCGAGCACCGGCGCACTGAATGAATCGGACCTGATGAGTCTCGAGCAGTACGCGAAGAGCCGCGAGGCTTTTCGTGCGAGCGTCATCGCACACAAACGCGCGCGCACCGTGCCGGTTGGTCCCAACATGACCTGGCTCTTCGAAGACCGCCTGACGATCCGGTACCAGGTGCAGGAAATGCTGCGCATCGAGCGCATATTCGAGCCGCGTGGGATCCGCGAGGAGCTCGAAGCCTACAACCCGTTGATCCCCGACGGCGGCAACTGGAAGGCGACCATGATGATCGAGTACCCCGATCCCGGGGAGCGCGGGGTGGCACTCGCGCGCCTGCGCGGGGTCGAGGATCAATGCTACGTCGCGGTCGCGGGCTTTGGCCGCGTGCGCGCGATCGCTGACGAGGATCTCGAACGAGAGAATGACGAAAAGACCTCAGCCGTGCACTGGCTGCGCTTCGAGCTGACACCGGCCATGCGGGAAGCGATCCACCATGGCGCTGCGATCACGGCCGGCACCGAGCATCCCGCATACCGTCACGCGACACAGCTCTCTGCGGAAAGTGCCGGGGCGCTGGCCCGCGATCTCTGCTGAGACGGCGCTGCGCTCGCCAGCATCCGCGGCTGATAGAATCGCCGCGCCGGCGGCGCACTCGCGCCGCGCCATGCGCAGGTCGGGATGAGCCAGTCCTACAACGCTTCGGACATCGAGGTCCTGACGGGTCTCGAACCGGTTCGCCGCCGGCCGGGCATGTACACGGACACGCGCAACCCGAATCACCTGGTGCACGAGGTCGTCGACAACAGCGTCGACGAAGCGCTGGGTGGTCACTGCCGGAACATCGCGGTCATCGCGCACAGCGACGGCTCGGTCTCGGTCGACGATGACGGCCGCGGCATGCCGGTCGACATCCACCCCAAGGAAAAGGTCAGTGGCG
>Ga0315281_10000137_pt1 | contig 91959 bp, 86 predicted proteins | sample YL17G07_0_MG_FD_204540 | JGI IMG/M metagenome (GOLD analysis project Ga0315281, IMG submission 204540) | Sediment microbial communities from Yellowstone Lake, YNP, Wyoming, USA - YL17G07_0 | ecosystem: Environmental > Aquatic > Freshwater > Lake > Sediment | place: USA: Wyoming | collected... | reverse complement strand
GACGCCCATCACGCCAGGTCCACGGTCCGTTGCGACGCCCTGATACTCGACGACTATTCCCGCTCGGACACATATCCCTACATCGAGGTCGAAGAACAGACCGCAGCTCTAGGTCACGAGGCCACCGTCTCCAAGGTGGGCGAGGATCAGCTCTTCTATCTGATGAGCCGGGGTTTGTCGGAGGTGGAGGCTACCGCGATGATCGTCAATGGGTTCATCGAGCCGATCACACGCGAGCTCCCCATGGAGTACGCGGTCGAACTCAACCGGCTGATCGAGCTCCAGATGGAAGGCTCGGTCGGCTAGGGCCGCCGACAAGGAGCTTCGCGTTGAACACTGCAATCGAGATCGGAGCCGGATCCCTGGCTATCCTGCCGGAGTCCACTCCGTTCATAGAGGCCCTGCGCAGGGGCGCGATGGAGGAGTTCCTGGCCCTGCCCGTCCCCTCGCAGAACACCGAAGAGTGGCGCTACACCGATCTGTCGGATCTCGCATTCTCATTCGAACCGTTCGCGCCCGGTGTCGTGGCGGCCAACCTCGCTGAGGTCTCCGACGAGGTCATCGCGGCAACGGCCATCGTTGGGGATCGAGCCGGGCTGCAGATCCAACACAACGGTACGGTGGCTGCAACCGACTTGGACCCGGAGTTGACGGCCAAGGGGGTGGTCTTCGGCGACCTGGATCGTGCTGCCCACGAACATCCCGAACTCGTCGAGCCGCATCTGCACTCTCTCGTCCCGACCGGCAGGACGAAGTTCGCGGCCTTGCATGGGGCTCTCCGGACGGGCGGGACCTTCCTCTACGTGCCGCCCGGAGTCGCCATCGAGATTCCCCTGCAGACGTTCACTTGGATGGATGCTGAGGGAGCTGCCGTGTTCCCGCATACGTTGATAGTCGCGGGTGAGGATTCCGAGGTCACGTTCATCGACCGCTACGCCTCGCCGCCTTTGCACGGCCTCTCGGACGCGATCGTAGAGATAGTTGCCGGCCCGGCCTCCAGGGTCCGTTACGTTTCCATCCAAGAGTGGGGAGAGGGCGTGACCCATCTCGGCATCCAGCACGCCCGCCTCGGGAGGGACTCCGAGTTACGCTCGCTCGCGGTTGGTTTCGGCGCCTCCCTGGCCCGTGCCGAGGCCGAGACCACCCTTGCCGAGCAAGGGGCATCGAGCGAGATGCTTGGTTTGTTCTTTGCAGATGGGACGCAGCATTTCGATCACCGCTCGGAACAGGACCATGCCGCGCCGAATGGAACGAGCGACCTCCTCTATAAGGGAGCTTTGCGCGACGAGTCGCGCGCGGTCTATTCGGGCTGGGTCCACGTGCGTCCGGGTGCGCAGAGGACGGAGGCGATGCAAACCAATCGGAACATCGTTCTATCCGAGAACGCGAAGGCCGACTCCATCCCCAACCTGGAGATAGAGGCGAATGACGTGAAGTGCGGCCATGCTGCCAGCGTCGGGCCGGTCGAAGCCGAGACGCTTTTCTACCTGATGAGCCGGGGGATCCCGGAGAAGGAAGCCGAGCGTTTGATCGTGTTCGGCTTCTTCCAGGAGGTCCTCGACCGCGTGACCCTCGACGAGGTGCGCGACCAGGTGAGTGCCGCCATCGAAGTCGAGCTCTCGAGAGGGAGCTGAGATGAGGGCGCCTGCAGGGAGAGTTTCCGATATGCCCGAGGGCGAAGCACGACAGGTCGTTCTGGCCGGCCGGGAGGTATGCCTGGTCAACCTGGGTGAAGAGGGCTTCCGGGCCATCGGGGACCTGTGCTCACACGCAGACGCCCACCTCCACGAGGGCGAAGTGGATGCGGAAGACAGAACCATCGAATGCCCGAGACACGGGTCGCTATTCGACTTGGACACCGGCAAGCCACGGAGCTTGCCGGCGACGCTGCCCGTCACCACCTTCGAGGTGGCGACCGAGGGTGACGACATTTTGATAGAGGTGACGTGAATGGGAACGCTTGAGATCAGAGGACTGCACGCCTCGATAGAGGGCAAGGAGATCCTGAAAGGGATCGACCTCGAGGTATCCGAGAACGAATCGCACGCCATCATGGGACCCAACGGGTCCGGGAAGTCCACGTTGGCCAATGTGGTCATGGGGAGACCCGGCTACGAAGTCACGGCAGGAGACATCCTGTTCCGGGGAGAGAGCCTGCTGGATATGAGCGCGGATCAACGCGCGCAGCGCGGTCTCTTCCTGGCGATGCAGTATCCGGTTGAGGTTCCCGGGGTCTCGGTCGTGAACTTCCTGCGCACCGCGTACCAGGCGGTCAAAGCGAATCAGATCTCGGCTCTGGAGTTCCGCAAGCACATGAAGTCGAAGATGGAGATGCTCGGCGTCGAGGATGCGATGGTCAACAGATACGTGAACCAGGGGTTCTCGGGAGGCGAGAAGAAGAAGGTTGAGATCCTTCAGCTCGCGGTCCTCGAACCGTCGATCGCGATCCTGGACGAGACCGACTCGGGATTGGACATCGACTCGTTGAAGTCGGTGGCGACGGGGGTGGCGCAGCTGATCGGGCCGAGCCTGGGGGTCTTGCTGATCACCCACTACCAGCGGATCCTCAACTACATCACCCCCGACCGCATCCACGTCATGATGGACGGCCGCGTCGTCAAGTCGGGCGGCAAGGAACTTGCGAAGGAACTCGAGCTGAAGGGTTACGAAAGCATCAGGGAGGAGCTAGGTCTTGTCGGGGCGAAGGACTGACGTGAGCCCCCGTCCTCTAGACGTCGCGCATATCCGGAAGGACTTCCCGGTTCTCGAGAGGGAGTTCGACGGCAAGCCCTTGGTCTACCTCGACAGTGCGGCCACATCACAGAAGCCCCAAGCTGTGATCGACGCGGTGTCCGACTTCTATGCGAACCACAACGCGAACGTCCATCGAGGCGTCTATGGGCTCGCCGAGGAGGCGACCGCGATGTTCGAGGGTGCGCGAGCCAAGCTAGCCCGCTTCATCGGCGCCCCGGACTCCTCCACGATCGTGTTCAACCGTGGAACCACGGAGTCGATGAATCTAATCGCGCACTCCTACGGGCGCAAGTTCCTCAAGGAAGGCGACGAGATCGTCCTCAGCGAGCTCGAACACCACTCCAACATCGTTCCCTGGCAGTTCTGTGCGAACGCGACCGGAGCGACCCTCAGATACATCCCGGCCGATGAGAACGGGATCCTCGATCTCTCTGGATTGGACGGCATCATCACCGAGCGGACGAAGATCGTGTCGGTCACCGGGATGTCCAACGTTCTCGGCACCCTCCTTCCACTGCGGGAACTGGCCGACGCGGCCCATGCGGTCGGAGCGGTCATAGCGGTTGACGGCGCCCAACTGGTTCCACATGCGCGGGTGGACGTGACCGAGCTCGATATCGATTTCCTGACCATCTCCGGTCACAAGATGTGTGGCCCGACGGCATCGGGCGGCTTGTACGGCCGACGCGAATTGTTGGAGGCGATGGACCCATTCTTGGGCGGCGGCGAGATGATCAGCGAGGTGTTCCACGATCACGCCACCTGGAACGAGGTCCCCGCCAAGTTCGAGGCCGGGACTCCCAACATCGCGCAGGAGGTCGGGTTCGGAGCGGCCATCGACTACCTCGAGGCCCTGGGGATGGATGCCATCCGGGATCACGAGAGGTCGATCACCACCTACGCGATCGACCGGCTGACCGATGCGGGGGCAAGAGTCTTCGGCGAAGAGGATGTCGAGGTGAGAGGCGGTGCTGTCTCGTTCGCCTACAAGGAGATGCACCCGCACGATCTGGCCACCATCCTGGATGAGCAGGGCGTTTGCGTTCGCGCCGGACACCACTGCGCACAACTGTTGATGCGCAGGCTCGGCGTTCCCGCGACCACCCGAGCCTCCTTCTACATCTACAACACCAAGGAAGAGGTCGATGCTCTGGTGGAAGCCCTGGCCAAGGCAGAAGACGTCTTCGGGTTCTAGACTGCTCCGGCAGGAGGTGAAGCGTGTCGCTAGAAGAGCTCTATAAAGAGGTCATCCTCGACCACTACAAGAACCCGCGGAACAAGCGGGACGTACCGGACGCGCCTCTTTCCTGCCACAGGAACAACCCCCTGTGCGGCGACGAGATCACCGTCTACGCGGATCTCTCCGACGGTGTCGTGACCGATGTTGCCTTCCAGGGCCAGGGATGCTCCATCTCGATGTCCTCGGCTTCCATGATGACTGAGGCGGTGAGCGGGAAGCCGGCCGCGGAGGCGCTGGCCATGGCGGTGGAGTTCCGCTCGATGATGGCCGGCGAGGCAGACCCCTCCGAAGATGAATTCGGCGAACTCGTCGCGCTCAAGGGCGTGGTCAAGTACCCGATCCGCGTGAAGTGTGCGGTGCTCGCATGGGACGTCTTGCAGGAAGCCCTGCAGGGGGCCGGCGAGGCCGCAGGCGCCCAGCCGCACGCGCTCTAGCCGCTCGCCTTCCGCTCCCGGCTGTACTCCCACCACCGACGCGCGGGCATCCCTTTCGCCTGGTCCACCGCCGAACGGAACGTATCCAGTACGCACGGATCCTGGCGCCTGCCGGTGAGCTCACACAGGCGGTCGTAGAGGTCGTCGGCCTCGTTGTGCCGCAAGTCCTCGACCGACCGGATCCCAAGCCGGTGGAGGTCGTCGGCGATCCGCGGACCCACGTTCATCAGGGAGGTCAGTTCCATGCGTGCGAGTTTCTCATCTACCGCTAGGCTTCGAGGATGAAGAGGGCGGGAGGCATCCTCGGGCTGGTCCTGCTGGCCGGCATGCTGTTCGCGCCGAACGCGGCCGCCTCGGCCAGCGAACTCCGGCTAGATCTCCCGGGGGGCGCCTCGTCCGATCTCTCGATGTCCGGGTTCTCGGCCTGGGTGCCGGACGCGGGCGTGGCGACCTGGTGCGATCAGGGGTGTCGCGACTCCGCGATGTTGTCGCTGGGCTCGGGCGGAACCGGCGTGGTTCGCACCAGTCCACGGGTGACCGCGACCTTCTCGATCCCCTCTTCGAACCTGGTGGCCGCGTCAACGGCCGGTGAGTGCACCATCGACGTCACGGGCAGAACCGAGGATGTGCTGGAAGGTCGGCTGTCGTGTCGCAACCTGGTCAGCGCGACGACCGGCAAGCCCGTAAGCTTCCGCGGCATGTTCAGGGCGTCCGCGCAGAACTCGCCCGACGCATCGGCGCCGACTCCGTTCCCAGGTGTTCCGAGTCCGGCGGTCGGTGCACCGGTAGGAGCGACCGCGAAGCATGATCTAGTCCTGCCGCCGGGAGCCGAGCGGATCCGTTCGTACGACTCGTCCATCACGGTGAGGCCCGACGGGTCGTTCGCGGTCCAGGAGAAGATCGACTACGACTTCGGCTCGACCTGGCACCACGGGATTGACCGCATCATCCCGACGAGCTTCGCCTACGACGACGTGTACGACCGTGTGACGCCGATCGACGTTTCGAGCGTGACCGCGAGCAACGGCGCCTCCGCCGACTACAAGGTCTCCGACTACGGCGGAGGCAGGGTGCGGATCAGGATCGGCGACCCCGACGTGACCATCAGCGGGGATCACCTGTACACGATCGATTACACGATCGAAGGCGCCATCAACGGTTTCGCAGACCACGATGAGCTCTACTGGAACGCTGTGGGCACCGAATGGGATGTGCCGGTCCTTCGCGCGACGGCCGAGGTAGCCGTGCCTTCGCCGGTCACGGGCACTGTGTGCTTCGCAGGGGCAGAGGGCGCGCGCACCGGATGCACCAAGGTGACCACCACCGGCACCAGTGTGCGTTTCGCCCAGAACGGGCTGTATGCGAACGAAGGACTGACTACGGTCGTGGGTTTCGAGAAGGGAGCCGTCCCCGAGCCGAAACCGAGACTGCGAGAACGTTGGCGCTTCAGCAAGGCGTTCGCCGTGACGCCGGTCACGGTCGTCGGGGGAGGCGGCATCCTCGTGTTGCTCCTCGCGACCTTCGGGCTGTTGTTGTGGCGCAACGGCAGGGATCGCAGGTTCGTCGGCGGAGCGGTTGCGCAGGCCTATGGCAACGAAAGCGGTGCGGAGCAAGCCGTTCCACTCGGCCAGGGCGGCGTGACGCCGGTGGAGTTCGAGCCGCCGGAAGGCATCCGGCCCGGCCAAGTGGGGACGCTCATCGATGAAGCCGCGAACCCGCTCGATGTGTCCGCGACCATCGTCGACCTCGCCGTACGAGGCCATCTGAAGATCGAGGAAGTCCCCAAGGAAGGGCTGTTCGGCAAGGCTGATTGGACCTTCACGAGGCTCGCGAGTTCCGAGGAGTTGCTCGTCTACGAGCAGACGCTTCTCGATGGGTTGTTCGAGTCCGGGAACGTGGTCAAGTTGTCCGAATTGAAGACGAAGTTCGCCGCCCAGCTGACGAAGGTTCAGGACGCTCTCTACGAAGACGCCGTTGCCCGCAAGTGGTTCGCGGGACGCCCCGACAAGGTTCGCGCGCGATGGCATGGGGCGGGGTGGGGCCTGTTCGCCCTGGGTGCCGGGTTGGTATTTGTGGCTGCAAGGTGGACACACCTCGGACTGATCGCTCTGGCTATCCCTATAGCAGGCCTCGTGTTCGCCTTCGGCGCTCGATGGATGCCGCGGCGGGCGCCTGCTGGGACCGCCATGGTCGGCCGCGTGCTGGGGTTCAAGCGGTTCATCGAGTCTCCGACCCAAGAGGGGATAGCCAAGCTCAACGACCGCGAGAACGTCTTCTCCGAGTTCCTGCCGTACGCGATCGTGTTCGGGATAACGGACAAGTGGGCCAAGGTGGCACAGCAGCTCGGTCTTCCTTCCGCAGCGAACGACTGGTACATCTCGCCGCATCCCTTCGTGTTCGCCGACTTCTCGCACGCGATGGATTCGTTCGCGGTGACGGCTTCCGGTACGGTCGCGGCAACGCCGGCGTCCAGCGGGTCCAGCGGTGGGGGCGGCTTCTCGGGCGGCGGCTTCGGCGGCGGCGGCGGCGGTTCCTGGTAGAGCCGCTAGAGTTCCTCAGATGCAGGTCCGCTTCTCCTCCGAAGGCACCGACTTCCTCAGCCGTGACTGGACGGCTCTCGTCGAGGCGGACCCCGCCGGAACCTTCTTCCATACTCCCGCATACCTGAAGCTCTACTGGGAGGAATTCGGGGGTTCGTCCGAGCTCCGTCTCGCTTTCATCGAGGACGGCGGAGAGACGGCAGGGGTCTGCGCATTCGAGCGCGTTGGTTCGACCATCCGGTTCCTTGGCGGCACCGAGGTCACCGACTACCTGGGTCCGGTCGCGGGAGATGCCGAACGCGAGGCCGTCGCCCTTGCGCTGATCGACGCCCTGGCCGCACGCGACGATTGGGAGTTGGCCGACCTGCGGAACCTGCCGGAGGACTCGCCGTGGCTTGACGCCCTCACGGCATGTGCAACCGAGCGCGGACTCTGGCACCAGGTCGAAGAGCAGGACGTGTGCCCATTCCTGCCATTGCCCGCGTCCTTCGAGGAGTATCTGACGGCCCTGCCGGGAAAGCTCCGTCACGAGATCAAGCGCAAGGCGCGCAAGCTGGACGAGGCGACCGGTGGATACCGGGTCGTGTTCGCCGGCGATGACACCATCGCCGATGACCTCGAGCGCTTCTTCACGCTGCACCGCTCGAGTGAAGGACCTAAGGGGAAGTTCATGCAGCCGGGCATGGAGATCTTCTTCCGGAGGCTCGCGGAGGCCTTCCTGCCGTCGGGTGTGTTCCGCCTGGGATTCGTGGAGGTGAACGGGGAGAAGGTGGCGGGCGCCATCGGGTTCGTGTTACACGACCGGTTCCTGCTCTACAACTCCGCGTTCGACCACGAGTGGAAGCCGCTGTCACCGGGGATGGTGCTGGTCGCCGACCTGATCCGCGCCAGCATCGAAGAGGGACTCGGGGGGTTCGACATGCTAAAGGGCGGGCTCGAGTACAAGTATCGCTTCGGCTCCGTCCCGCGACGACTGATGCGTCTGCAATTCTCGAGGAAGTTGTAGGGTCCGGTCTCATGCGGATCCTGGTCGCCCCCGACAAGTTCAAAGGAACGCTTTCCGCGGAAGAGGCGGCACGCGCCATCTCCGCCGGATGGTTGCGGGAGCGTGTTGACGACACGGTCGAGCAAGTTCCGATGGCCGACGGGGGCGAAGGAACGTTGGAGGCCCTGGTGTCGGCTCTCGGCGGTGAGCGTAAGCGCGCCAGGGTGACCGGGCCGTTGGGGGATCCCGTTGATGCCGAGTACGGTCTGGTCAGAGCCCCCGAAGGACTGACCGGCGTCGTCGAGATGGCCTCCGCCTCTGGTCTCGGGCTCATACCGGATGCGAACCGTGACCCTCGCCGTACCACAACGAGGGGAACGGGGGAGCTGATCCTTGCGGCACTGGAGCATGAACCCGTCCGAATAGTCGTCTGCATCGGAGGGAGCGCCACCAACGATGGAGGCGCGGGGATGGCGCAGGCCCTCGGTGCGCGCCTCTTGAACGCCGATGGCGCCCAGATCCGGAACGGGGGAGAGGCGCTGCTCGAGCTGGCGCGGATCGACACCAGCACCCTGGACCCCCGTGCGAAGTCGGCGACTTTCTCGGTCGCTTGCGACGTGAACAATCCGCTGGTCGGGCCCGCCGGGGCCTCGGCCGTATATGGGCCACAGAAGGGAGCTTCGCCCGAGGATGTCATCCTGCTGGACCGAGCGTTGGGCCACTACGCTGCGCTGGTTCGCCAAGACCTCGGCATCGACGTTCGCGACACGCCCGGTGCAGGCGCGGCGGGAGGACTGGGAGCAGGTCTGATCGCGTTCCTGGGCGCCCGATTGCGGCCCGGCATCGACGTCGTGATGAACGCCGTCGGGTTCGAGGCCCGCCTGCGAGCTGTGGATGTCGTGCTGACCGGCGAGGGCTCATTCGATGACCAGTCCCTGCACGGGAAGACCGCCATGGGTGTTGCCGATGCCGCCGACCAGGCTGGCGTGCCGGTGGCGATCCTCTGTGGGCGCTCCGAGATCGAACGAGCGGGGGCACTCGTGGTTGCCTTGGTGGATTGTTTCGGGATCGAGCGGGCGATGGGTGATACGCGGGCGGCGCTGGAGGAGATGGCCGCGGATCTCGCTGCATCGTGGCCGGGGGAGGTCTAACCACACGGATATCGTCTGATTTGGCCCGTCCTCCGGTACAATCCATGCAGCTAGGTACGCACCTAGGCGATACCGCAACCAGGCAATGCTAAGGAGAAGGTTCGCTTGATCGCTCTGACTGAGACCGCAGCCGCGAAGGTGAAGGAGCTTCTCGTAGAAGAGGGGCGGCAGGACGTTGGCCTGCGCGTGGCCGTCCAGCCCGGGGGTTGCTCGGGGCTTCGATACGCCATGTACCTGGATGACCAGGTCACCGAGAAGGACGTCACCGAAGAGCAGTTCGGGGTCAAGCTGGTCATCGACAAGATGAGCGTTCCCTACATCTCCGAGGCGAAGATCGACTTCGTCGACACGCTGGAGGCATCGGGGTTCACGATAGACAACCCTGTGGCCACCAGCACCTGCGCCTGCGGTAACTCTTTCAACTAGGGTAGCGCCGTGGACGCGCGCACCCGACTCGAGGCACTTCTAGCCGAACGCATCGTCGTGCTCGACGGTAGCTGGGGGGTCTTGCTGCAGGGCCGCGGGCTGAGCGAAGCGGAGTTCCGGGGCGAGAGGTTCGCCGACCACGATCACGACGTCAAGGGCGACCCGGACATCCTGAACCTCACGCAGCCGGACATCGTCGCCGAGATACATGCGGCGTACTTCGATGCCGGCGCGGACATCGCCACCACCAATACGTTCACCGCCACGTCCACCGGCCAGGCCGACTATGGGCTGCAGGCCGCCGTTTACGACATGAACCTGGAGGGGGCTCATCTGGCTCGGGCCGCCGCCGACGCCGCGGGCCCGGATCGTTTCGTGGCGGGCTCGGTCGGACCGCTGAACGTCACGCTGTCGATGTCTCCGAAGGTCGATGACCCTTCCTTCAGGACCGTGAACTTCGACCAGGTCTACGGCACGTACGTCGAGCAGATAGAGGGGCTTCGAGAAGGCGGAGTGGACTTCCTCTTGATCGAGACCGTGTTCGACACGCTGAACGCCAAGGCTGCGATCGCGGCCGCGAAGGACGTCGCTCCCGAGTTGCCTCTCTGGTTGTCCGTGACGATCGTCGACAAGAGCGGGCGCACGTTGTCGGGCCAGACGCTTGAGGCGTTCTGGTATTCGATCGAGCACGCCGACCCGTTCATCGTCGGGATCAACTGCTCGCTCGGCGCTCGCGAGATCCGTCCCTACATCGAGTCTCTGTCGAGGGTCTCCAGCGTGGCCGTCGCCTGCCACCCGAACGCCGGACTACCCAACCCGTTCGGTGGTTTCGACGAGACTCCCGAGATAACGAGTTCACTACTCGGTGAATTCGCGTCTGCTGGATTCCTAAACGTCGTGGGCGGGTGCTGCGGGACCCGGCCGGAGCACATCGCGGCGATCAAGCATGCCGTCGAGGGGGTTGCGCCTCGCGTGATCCCGGTCGTCGAGGAGCGATTCTCGACCTATTCGGGACTAGAACCGTTCATCGTCACGCCCGATACCGGATTCGTGGTCATCGGCGAGCGGCAGAACGTGACAGGGTCGGCCAAGTTCCGGCGGCTCATCGAGTCGGGAGACTGGCAGTCGGCGGTTGAGATCGCGGCCGAACAGGTTCGCAACGGCGCCAACATGATCGACGTGAACATGGACGCGGATCTGCTCGACGGCGAGGCGGCGATAACGACGTTCCTCAACTACATCGCGACCGAGCCCGACATCGCCAAGGTTCCCGTGATGGTGGACTCGTCGAGGTTCGAAGTCATCGAAGCCGGGTTGAAGTGCATCCAGGGCAAGGGTGTCGTGAACTCGATCAGTCTCAAGGAAGGCGAAGAGGAATTCCTGAAGAAGGCCAGGATGATCAAGCGCTACGGCGCAGCGGTCGTTGTTATGGGGTTCGACGAGGACGGCCAGGCCGGGACGGTGGAACGCAAGGTCGAGATCGCCGAGCGCAGCTACCGCCTGTTGATAGATGAAGCCGGCTACGCGCCGCAAGACATCATCATGGATCCGAACATCCTCGCCATCGCGACCGGCATCGAGGAGCACGACCTATTCGCGAAGGCGTTCATCGAGGCGACCCGCGAGATCAAGCTGAGGTGCCCCGGGACCAAGGTGAGCGGCGGCGTGTCGAATCTGTCGTTCAGCTTCCGAGGCAACGATCCGATCCGCGAGGCCATCCACTCGGCCTTCCTGTACCACGCGATCGCGGCGGGGCTGGACATGGCCATCGTGAACGCCGGCCAGATCATGGTCTACACGGACATCGCTCCGGACCTGCTGGAACACGTCGAGGACATCCTGTTTCATCGTCGCGAGGACGCCACCGAGCGGATGGTCGAGTTTGCCGAGGCCTTCACGGGTGAGGGCAAGAAGAAAGAGGAAGACCTCACCTGGAGGGAAGGCTCCGTTCAGGAGCGGTTGAGCTATGCCCTGGTTCACGGAGTCGACACCTTTATCACCGAGGACACGGAAGAGGCGCGCCAAGCGTACACCGAGCCCCTCGAGGTGATCGAAGGCCCGCTGATGGACGGCATGAAGATAGTGGGAGACCTGTTCGGGGCCGGGAAGATGTTCCTACCGCAGGTCGTGAAGTCGGCGCGGGCCATGAAGAAGGCTGTGGCCTATCTGGAGCCGTACATGGAGGAGTCGAAGATCCGACTCGGCACCACGGGCAGGGAACAGGGGAAGGTCATCCTCTGCACGGTGAAGGGAGACGTTCACGACATCGGGAAGTCGATCGTGGGCGTGGTTCTGGCGTGCAACAACTACGCGGTCGTCGACCTCGGTGTCATGGTTCCTGCCGACAGGTTGCTGGACACCGCAGTCGAGGAGGGCGCCGACATCGTCGGCTGCTCCGGGCTGATCACCCCATCGCTGGCGGAGATGGTTCATGTCGCGGAGGAGATGGAGCGCAGGGGGATGGACCTGCCGCTGCTCATCGGTGGTGCGACGACTTCGCGCCAACACACCGCGGTCAAGATCGCGCCAGCTTTCAAGCAGCCGGTGGTGCACGTGGTCGATGCTTCGCGCGTCGCGGGAGTCGTGGGCGATCTGCTCGATGCCGACCGCAAGGCGAAGCTCGACGAAGACAACCGGATCGACCAGCAGCGGCTTCGCGATCTGCACGCCGAGCGCGAGCGGACGCCTATGTCGCCGTACCGCCTGGCGCTTGAGAACAAGGCGGTGCTTCCGTTCACGGGAGCCGAGATACCAAGCCCGCCGTTCCTGGGTGTGAGGCAGATTGAGGTGCCTCTGGCAGACCTGAGAGAGGTGATCGACTGGCAGTTCTTCTTCACGGTTTGGGAGCTGAAGGGTCGCTACCCGCAGATCCTCGAGCACCCCGAACACGGAGAGGCCGCTCGGGAGGTGTTCGCAGCAGGACGGGAGATGCTGGACAGGATCATCTCCGAGGAACGGCTGACCGCCCGTGGCGTGTACGGCTTCTGGGAGGCGCGCGCCGACGGCGACGACATCGTGTTGGATAACGGCACGGTGTTTCACATGGTGCGCCAGCAGGCGAAGCATGACGGCCGTCCGAACCGCTCGCTGGCAGACTTCATCGCGCCGTCCGGCTCGGGTGTGCAAGATCACATCGGCGCGTTCGCCGTCACGAGCGGGCCCGGCGCGGAGGAGTTCGCGGCCGAGTTCGAGTCGGCGCATGACGACTACAACTCCATCCTGGTCAAAGCTTTGGCCGACCGGCTGGCCGAGGCGTTCGCCGAATGGCTGCACCGCGAGGTTCGGCGGCAGTGGTACGCATCCGACGAGTCGCTCAGCTCCGAGGAGCTTGCCCAGGAGCGGTACCGTGGCATCCGCCCAGCGTTCGGCTATCCCGCTTGCCCCGATCACTCCGAGAAGGAAACGCTGTTCGAGCTCCTGGGAGCGCGAGAGATCGGGATGGACCTGTCGAGTTCCTACGCGATGACGCCGCCCGCGAGCGTTTCGGGTCTGTACTTCGCACACCCCGAGGCGCGCTACTTCAACGTAGGTCGCATCGGGAAGGATCAGGTCGAGGAGTACTCGAGGCGGAAGGGTCAGCCGAGGACAACGACGGAGCGCTGGCTCCGCGAGAACCTGGCCTACGAACCCGAGTGACGCCCCTGCTGGTATAGCCTGTTCGACATGACGTCGTTCTGGCACCCTTTCGCGGACATGGCTGCCGTCGGAGCCAGCGGACCTCTCGTCCTCAAGCGGGGCGAGGGGGTCCACCTCTGGGACGAAGCCGGACGGCGGTATCTGGATGCTACCGCGGGGCTCTGGTTCGCCAACGTTGGCTACGGCCGTCGCGAGATCGCCGACGCTGTCGCCGCGCAGATGTCCCTGCTCCCGGCGTACTCAACCTTCGGAGATCTGTCCAACCGCCCGGCGGAGGAGCTCGCAGAGCGAGTCAGTGCGTTCGCCCCGGTATCCGGAAGCAAGGTGTTCATGACTTCCGGAGGCTCTGATTCGGTGGACACGGCGACGAAGATGGTTCGCCGGTACTGGCAGCTGAGGGGGCATCCGGATCGAACGGTCCTCATCAGGCGAGACCGGGCCTACCACGGCATGCACACGGCGGGGACGAGTCTCGCTGGGATCCCGGCGAACATCACAGGATACGGATCTCTGCTTGGAGACATCGCGCAGGTTCCTTGGGACGACGCAGGCGCACTGCGGGAAACCATCGGACTGCTGGGGGCCGACCGTGTCGCCGGCTTCTTCTGCGAACCGGTGATGGGGGCCGGTGGGGTGTTCCCGCCCCCTGAGGGCTACCTGCGCGAAGCGCGTCGGATCTGCAGAGACGCGGGTGTTCTGTTCGTGGCCGATGAGGTGATCACCGGATTCGGTCGGTGCGGAGACTGGTTCGCCAGCAGCCGTTTCTCTCTGGAGCCGGATCTGCTCACGTGCGCGAAGGGTATAACGAGCGGCTATCTGCCTATGGGTGCCGTGCTGGTTGCCCCGGATGTGGCCGAGGTCTTCTGGACCAAGGGCGTGGGGATGTTCCGACACGGGTATACCTACAGCGGTCATGCTGCCGTCGCGGCTGCGGCTATGGCCAACCTCGACATCATCGAGCGCGAAGACCTCTGCGGACGATCCGCCGGCTTGGAGGCCGAACTTGTTGCCGCCCTTGCCCCCCTAGCGGAGCACCCTGCGGTGCAGGAGATCCGAGCGGGCACGGGAGTGCTCGCCGCCGTCCAGCTTTCCGAGGATCGGATCCTGGCCGACCCGTCCTTCCCAGGGAAGGCAGTGTCGGCCTGTAGGGGTCAAGGGATCCTTACGCGGGCGCTGGCGACAGGCGCCCTGCAGGTCTCTCCCGCGCTGGTGATCGACCAGGAAGGATTGTCTGAACTCACGGTAGGCATGAGGGCCGCACTCGACACGCTTGGGTGAACACGGTGGGCCCTACGCCGGGGGGCCGATCGCGCTGCGGATCAACTCGAGGAACTGCTCGAATCGTGCTTTCCGCCTCGCCGTATCGTCTCCACCTCTGTGGAAGAGACCAGGGTCCAGCTCCTCCGTGAGGATCGCGTCCTGGAAGCGCTCCATGAGCCAGTCCAGCATCGAGACGATGAGTTCCTTGTCAATGTCAGTGCGCACCTCACCCCGTTCGATCCCGAAGTCGACGAACCCGAAGGTTCCATAGGGGTCTTCTGCCAGGAAGCGATTGATGTCTCGCTTCAATCTGAGATCCGTGCCGTAGTTGCCGATGAGAACGATCCGGTAGGGGACCCAGTCGTCACGCAAGATGCTCTCGGTTTCCTCCAGCCAGTAGCGGATCGTCTCGAAGAACCCGAGAGCTAGCACCTCCTCTGGGGCGTCCATCCAGCTGTTCAGTCTCGACATGACCGCCTTCGTGTACGCGGCGAAGAAGAGCCCCTCCTTGCTGCCGAAATACTGGAAGAAGGAGCCTTTGGCGATCCCCATCTCGCTTGCCATGTCCTCGATCCGCGCGCCCTGATAGCCGGATTCAGCGAAGCATCGGGTCGCGACGTCGATCATCCGTTCGCGTTTCTCGGCGGTTCTGGATGAAGGTTGACCCCGGTGAGATGACCGGTCCTGCGACTCGGTTCCTAACCTGCGGTCATTCATTGGCGTATCCTCCTGCTGCGGCGCACTTCCTGCACAGATATGGTACAAACGCAGGCGGGTCGGAGGTGGCAGTGTGACCCGCAGTCACGATACAGCACGCACGGCTTAGGAGACAACCGATCGTGAGAGGACCGTTCGTGAGATGACTGGGATGATGGTCGTGTCGTTCACCGAGGGAGGTCAGGTGTGAGGGAGGAAGGGGACAGACCGAGCATAGCCCTCCTCGCGTGCGGAGCCCTGGCGATCGAGACCGCCCAGATAGCTCGCAAGCGGGGTTGGGATGCGGATCTGCACGGTATCTCCTCGTTCCACCACATGGACCCTCCAAAGATAGTCGTGGACGTGGACCGCAAGTTGGCGGAGCTGACTCTGCGCTACGACCGCGTGGTCGTCGTCTACGGCGACTGCGGTACGGGCGGGGCGTTGGACAAGGTTATCGCCAAGTACCCGGCGGCTCGGCCGGCGGGCGTCCACTGCTACCAGTGGTTCCTCGAAGAAGATGCCCAGGACATCGTCGACAACCGCACGGGCACCTACTACTTCACCGACTGGCTGGTTCGCAACTGGGAGCGAGCGGTCATCAGGGGTCTGGGACTGGACAGATTCCCTTGGCTGAAGGAGACGTACTTCGGAAGCCTCACCGATGTCTTGTATCTGCGGCAGGACCCCGATCCGGCGTTGGAGGAGAAGGCGCGGGAGATCGCGGCGTACATGGGTCTGCCGATAGAGGTACGCGACACGGGTCTGAGCCCACTGGAACGTCAACTCGTTCCCCTCATGGAGGAGATGGATGTTCACACCGGAAGAAGCGCCTAGGGTCCTATCCGAAGAACAACTTGAAGCGGTGCACGAACAGTCCATGGTCGTCCTCGAGGACATCGGTCTCGATGTCCTGTGGGAGCCCGCTCGGGCGATCTTCGCGGACGCCGGCAATTCTGTGGACGGAGTGCGTGTCCGATTCGACCGCGAATGGATCATGGACATGGTCGGGAAGGTGCCTTCCACATTCACCGTTCAGGCCCGAAACCCCGAGCGCAGCGTCAGCATCGGCGGTGGCAGCCGGATCATGATGCCGGTGGGCGGGTCGCCGTTCGCGAGTGATCTCGACCGAGGCCGGCGTCGGGGTTCTCTCGAAGACCATGACAGCCTCGTGCGTCTGGGCCATTCTGCAGACGCCATCCGCTGCCTCCAGAGCGCGACGGTCGAGGCGGTCGAGCTCCCGGTGGCGACCCGCCACATGGACATGGACTACTCGGTCATCCGGAACTCGGACAAGCCCTACACGACCTACGGAGCGTCCGGCGTGAAGGTTCGGGATGGCATCGCGTTGGCCGAGATCTGGGCCGGCGGTCGTCGGGCGATCGAGGAAACGCCCGCGATCTTGGTCATCATCAATCCCAACAGTCCGCTCGTCTGGGACGAGCGGATGGCCGACGCGCTCATGGCGGCGGCCGAGGCCAATCAGCCGGTGGTTCTCACTCCGTTCCTTCTCGCGGGCGGCACTTCGCCGGTCAGCCTGGCGGGAGCTCTGTCGATACAGGTGGCCGAGGCCCTGTCCGGTGCGGCGCTGGCGCAGGCGGTCCGGCCGGGCGTTCCCTGCATGTACGGCACCTTCTTCACGCCTCTGGACATGCGCACCGGCTCCCCGGCGTTCGGATTGCCCGAAGGCGTTCTGGCGACGCTTGCAGGGGCGCAGTTGGCGCGTTTCTACGGGATGCCCTATCGGGGCGGAGGCGCGTTGGCGTCCGGCAATTGCGTGGACGCGCAGGCGGCATCGGAGGCAACGACGAGCCTGTGGGCAACCTATCTCAGTGCCAGCGATCTGGTCTTGCACGCGGCCGGCTGGCTGGAGGGCGGTCTCACAGCGTCGTTCGAGAAGTTCGCTCTCGATGTCGAGCTTCTAGCCCAGTTCGAGCGAACCGCGATGGGCATCGGCTTCAGCGACGAGGAGCTGGCCAGAGATGAGATCGCTCTGATGGGTCCCGGGGGGATGTACTTGGAGTCGGCCCACACCATGGCCCATTTCAAGGAATGGGTCTACATGAGCGCGCTCTTCACAACGCCCGACTACAACACCTGGGAGTCCACGGGCTCGGAGACCCTCGACCGACGGGCCAACGCGTTGTGGAAGGAGATGCTCGAAAGCTGGGAAGACCCCGGTATCGATCCCGCCGTTGACGAGGCATTGAAGGACTACATCGACATGCGCAAGTCGGAAGATCCGGGCGACGCAGAAGCAGGATAGGTCTGCGGAGCGTTGTGGCGAGCGTTCTTCAGTGGGGCGCTGACAGCCGCATCAGTTGTTTGGACGAAAGGTAATACCGGGCTGTCAAGGTTTGGTCGACCCTTGTCACGATTCTGTGTGCATCCGCGCGCCAAGGCGTAGTCAGCCCTTAGGATTCATCTACCGACCTGGAAGTTATGGCAAGCATGGCCAAGGCCATCGAGGAAACGAAAGACGTAGTTGTGCGGTTCGCCGGTGATTCCGGCGACGGGATGCAGCTAACCGGTGATCGCTTCACCAACGCCACCGCGGTTTTTGGGAACGACGTGGCCACCCTGCCGGACTACCCGGCTGAGATCCGCGCCCCCGCCGGGACGCCAGCGGGGGTTTCTGCCTTTCAGGTCCATTTCTCTTCAGACGAGATCTCCACACCCGGCGACCACCCGGATGTTCTGATCGCCATGAATCCTGCCGCGTTGCGGACCAATCTGCCGTTGGTTGCCAAGGGGGGTGTGGTGGTGGTCAACGAGGACGCCTTCACCAGCCGCAACCTCGACAAGGCGGGGTACCCGGCGAACCCTCTGACGGACGGAACGCTGGATGGGTACCGGGTGTACCCCGTTCCGATGACAACGCTGACCCTGGCAGCCACTGACGGGCTCGACATCACGAAGAAGGATGCCGAACGGTCGAAGAACATGTTCGCCCTCGGCCTGGTTTCTTGGATGTACGGTCGCCCGACCGATGTGACCATCGCCTGGATCGAGCGTCAGTTCGCGAAGAAGCCCAGGATCATGGGTGCCAACGTCGCGGCCTTCAAGACCGGCTACAACTTCGGAGAGACGACCGAGCTGTTCGAGAACCAGGTTCACGTGGAGCCCGCGGTGGTGGCCCCCGGCAAGTACCGGAACATCACCGGAGAGACAGCGCTCTCCTGGGGTCTTGTGGCCGCCGCGGATCGGGCTGGCCTAAGGCTCTTCTACTCCAGCTACCCGATCACGCCGGCATCGGGGATCCTCCACGAGTTGGCCAAGCACAAGAACTTCCAGGTCAGAACGCTTCAAGCGGAGGACGAGATCGGCGCTGCCAATGTAGCGCTTGGTGCGTCGTTCGCCGGACATCTGGGCGTTACCGGAACGAGCGGTCCTGGGTTGGACCTGAAGGCGGAAACGCTCGGGTTGGCCGTCGCCCTTGAACTCCCGCTTGTCGTGATCGATGTCCAGCGCGCCGGGCCGTCCACCGGACTTCCGACGAAGACCGAGGCTTCCGATCTGATGCTCGCGATGTACGGCCGGCATGGTGAGGCGCCTCTGCCCATCTTGTCGCCCCGCTCCCCGTCCCACAGTTTCGATATAGCCATCGAAGCGTGCCGACTTGCCATCGAGTATCGCACGCCGGTGATCATGCTCACGGATTCGCACATCTCGAACTCGTCCGAGCCCTGGTTGATCCCCGACGTCGACTCTCTTCCGATCATCGATCCAAGATTCGCGGAGACCCCGAAGGGAGGGGAGGAGTTCCAGCCTTACGCCAGAGACGAGATACTCGCGCGTCCCTGGGCGGTGCCCGGAACGCCGGGCTTGGAGCATCGCATCGGCGGACTCGAGAAGCAGGACATCACCGGAGAGATCTCGTACGACCCTCAGAACCACGAGAGGATGACCCACATCCGCGCCGAGCGCATCGCCCGAATGGCGGAGCGAATACCGCTGCTTGACGTGGACCACGTCGAAGGCTCGCAGTTGCTGGTCCTCGGCTGGGGGTCCACCTACGGGTCGATCAGGGCTGCGGTGAGGCGGATCCGGGCGGCCGGGATGAAAGTAGATATGGCGCATCTCACCTACCTGAACCCCTTGCCGGCCAATACCGGCGAGGTGGTCAAGTCCTACAAGACGGTGCTCATACCGGAACTGAACATGGGGCAGCTTTCGCGCATCATCCGCGCCGAATTCCTCGTGGACACGCGCTCGTTCAGCAAGGTTCAGGGTCTGCCGATGTTGGCGGACGAACTCGAAGCAGAGATGAGGTTGTACCTCTGATGAGCAAGGCCGAGAAGGAGATCACTGCGCCGATCGATCGCCCACCGCTATCGCTGTCCAAGAAAGACTTCGCCAGCGACCAAGAAGTGCGGTGGTGTCCGGGTTGCGGCGACTACTCCATCCTCGCGGCTGTGCAGTCGTTCTTCCCTGAGTTGGGGATACCTCCGCACAAAGTGGTGTTCGTATCCGGCATCGGTTGCTCGGGAAGATTCACGTACTACATGGACACCTACGGTGTGCACGGCATCCATGGGCGCGCGCTGGCGGTCGCTACCGGCATCGCGACTGCGAGGCCCGACCTGTCGGTGTGGGTCGTCACCGGGGACGGCGATGCGCTGTCTATCGGGGGCAATCATCTGATCCATGCGCTGCGTAGGAACATCAACATCAAGATCCTGATGTTGAACAATCAGATCTACGGGCTGACCAAGGGCCAGTACTCGCCCACCAGCGAAGAGGGCAAGGTAACCAAGTCGTCGCCCTTCGGGTCGCTGGACCATCCGTTCGACCCCGTCGCCCTGGCACTGGGAGCGCAAGGAACTTTCGTGGCGAGAACGATGGACAACGACAGAGCGCATATGACCGATGTGCTGCGACAGGCGGCCGCGCACCGGGGGTCGGCGTTCGTCGAGATCTACCAGAACTGCAATGTGTTCAACAACGGAACCTTCGACCTGCTGCGGGATCGCGAGACGGGGGAGCAGAATCAGATCCGACTGGTTCACGGGCAGAAGGTGCTGTTCGACGAAGGACGTCACTGCGTCTCGGTCGGCGACAACGGCCGCTTCGTCATCGCTGCTACGGAGACGGTGGATCCCGATCGGATCATCGTTCACGACGTTCACGGGCGTCCGTCACTTGCCTTCGCCCTAGCCCACCTCTCGGCGGGGCCGACCGAGCCGACGGCTATGGGCGTGTTCCGCGAGGTCAAACGAACGGTATTCGGTGAAGCGCTCGAAGCTCAGATGCAGGCCGTTACCGAGAAGCTGGGGCGAGGGGATCTCGAGAAGCTCCTGAACTCCGGTGACTCCTGGCAGGTGGGCTAGAGCGCTCCTAGGGGGTCGTGCCCTTCTGGCGCGAAAGGGCGTCGGACGACGCCGCCTCCATCTTCCTCAGTTCTGAGACCAGGTCCGGCAGGGCGGATAGGAAAGCATCGATCTCGTCGTCCTGTGTGTCCCGGCCCACCCCTATCCGTACGGGGAACGTTCCTGGCATACCCATGGCCTCGAGCACCGAGGAAGGGTCGTGTGGAAACCCTGATGAGAAGGACCCGATCCCGACGCTGTAGCCGCGGTCGTCCAGGGCCATCATCAGGGCCTCAGGGTCCGTTCCGGGAACCGAGAAACATGCGAGGTGCGGTGCGCGCTGCGTGGGATGTCCATGGACCAAGGCCCCCTCGATGCCGGTTTGCACGGAATCGCGCACGCGCCGGGTCAGGGACCACTGGCGGGCCGCCTCATCCGCGAGTTCGTTCTGGGTGGCCTTCAGCGCGGCGGCCATCGCTGCGATGCCCGGTACGTTCTCGGCCCCGCTGCGGCGGTGTCGTTCCCTGTCGTCGCCGTAGGGACATCCGGCTACAGGCACTCCTCGGCGCACGTATAGCGCTCCCGTGCCACCGATGCCGCCGAATTTGTGTCCTGACAGGGTTAGCAGATCGACCGCGAGGGCTCTCGGATCGACCCCGAGGCGGCCCACGGATTGACACGCATCGGTGTGGAACAACACTCCCGCTTCGCGGGAAAGCCGAGCGGCCTCAGCCACAGGCTGGAGCGTTCCCACCTCGTGGTTGGAATGCTGTACCGAGGCGAGGAGGGTGTCGGGCCTCCGCACCTCCGCAACGAACACGTCGAGATCGAGGCGACCGAATCCATCCACCGGCGCCACCACGATCTGGAACCCGTCTGCTTCCAAGCATGCTGCCGCACCGAGAACGGACGGATGCTCGACCGCGGATACCACGATGCGATCGCCAGGTTTCCCCGATGCCCGCGCGACCCCGCGAAGAGCCAGCGCAACCGATTCAGTCCCGCCCGAGGTCAGTACTATCTCGTCGGGCTGCGCCGACAGAGCGTCGGCGATCACCTGCCGGGACTCGTCCATGGCGGAGCTAGCGTTCCGACCCTCTGCGTGCAGCCGCAGTGGATCGCCGAAAGTGTCCAAGGACGCTTCGAAGGCCTCCCGGGCCGCCGGGTGAAGGGGGGAGGAACTGCCGCTATCCAGGTAGGATCGCCCGCTCATCTCACTCCTTTGGACATGCGAAATCGCAGCTAGACGGCCGAATACGTGATGGTATCATGGCGCCCCGGTCGCCCTCCGGAGTGGATGACATGGCCAGCAGATCACAGGCGCTAGCTAAGAAGCCAGACACCGTCGCAGAGTCGCAGCGTCAGTGCGGTGTGTGCAAGATCAAGCTTTCCTCGTACAACCCCGGTCCGGATTGCTGGCAGCACACCATCGACAAGCCCTGGCAGGGTCCCACAGCTAAGCCGCGGGCCTAGCTACCTCGCGGCGATTGCGGCCTTCTCGGCCTAGCTCTTGGCGCTGCTGGCTTCCGAGAACACGGTCTTGCCGACGAATCCCGCGATGATCCCCCCTGCCAGCGGTCCCACGATCCATACCCACCAATCCGTCCAGGTTCCGGACGCGACCGCCGGCCCGAACCACCTTGCGGGGTTCATGGCAGCCCCCGTCATGGGTCCGCCGGCAAGGATGTCAAAGGTCAGGACTAGCCCTATCCCCAAGCCGGCGATCTTGCTGGATGCTCCCCTTGAGTCGACAGCGTTGCCGTAGACGATGAATACAAGGAAGAAGGTCAGGATGGCTTCGAGCACCACCGCAGCGCCGGTGCCCATCGTGCTGTCCAGGCCGGGTGTCCCGAGATGGACCGCGTTGGTGAGCGCGGATGGCATCACGAGCTTGAGCGCGAGGGCCCCCGCGAGGGCCCCCAAGAGCTGCGAACCCAAGTAGAGAGCCGCTTTGGCGGTCTCTATCTGGCCGGTGACCCAGAGTCCGGCAGTTACCGCCGGGTTCACATGCCCGCCTGATACATGGCCTATCGCGGACACGATGCACGCCAGCGCCAGACCGTGCGCGAGGGCGACAGCGACCAGTCCGCCGCCCCCTCCCACCGGAAGGAGATTGCCGGCCATCACTACGGAGCCGCAGCCGATGAAGATCAGGATGAAAGTGCCGATGAATTCGGCCAGCGCGGATCTGGCGTTGTCGTTCATTTCCCCTCCTTGGTATGCGATCCCCGGGCGTCCGAGCGCGGGCCCTCATCGAGATATGTCTCGGTCGTGCCCCGAACCGTATGGCCGGTGGCCGTGGGCGTCAAGCACCCTCGGCCCGGTAGAATGCGGGGCGTGAAGGTTCTGCTGGTGTCCCCGGACCCCCAGACGCGCGAGATGATGCAGCTCGCCGTGGCGGATCTCGCGCGTGAAGGTGACGTCGAGTTCGTCGAGGCCACCAACGGGGAGCTAGGGATACGTCGGGCTTGGAAGGATATGCCGGACGTCGTCATAGCCGACGAGATCGCGTCACGCGCGGGGGCGTTCGCGCTCGCCCACGAACTCAGGGGAGCCCCCGAGCCGTTCGCCGGTCTGATAGTGATCCTCCTGGACAGACGCCATGATTCCTGGTTGGCCAAGTGGTCGGGGGCCGACGCTTGGTTCGTGAAGCCGGTGGATCCTTTCGCGCTCACCGAGAAGGTGCGCGAGCTTCTGGAGAAGGCCCCCGCTTGAAGTTCCGCTTGATGCTTTGGGCCGCTGTCCGCTGACGTGGGCGCTCGCGAGCCGAACAGCTACGGGGTGGCGCTGACCAAGACCGGAGAAGCCTGGCGCGTGTCGATACTGGATTTCGCCGGACAGCCGGTGTCGGACAGGTCGTTCCCCTCTGAGGACGATGCGGCCACCTTCGCATCTAGCGTTCGTCAACACATCAACTGGCTTTCCGAAGAACGGTTCCGCGACTACTACCGCATCGAAGACTGATGGGATTCAACGTCAGGCAGCCGGGGGGGATCAAGAAGCCGGACCTTGTGATCCTCGCAGCAGCGGTGGTGGTGGTGTCGGCTCTGTTGCTCTGGGCTCTTCGCGGTTGACCCAGGTCTCTAAGAGCGTTCGAGAACCATCGCCATGCCCTGCCCTCCGGAGACGCAAAGTGTCGCCAAGCCCAGCGAGTGGCCCTTGTCGCGCATCTCGTAGGCCAAGGACAGAACGATGCGGGCGCCGCTCATGCCTATCGGATGACCGAGAGCGATCGCCCCGCCTCTCACGTTCAGCTTGTTGTGGTCGAACTTCAACTCTCTGTCGCACGCGATCACCTGTGCGGCGAAGGCCTCGTTGATCTCGATGACGTCGAAGTCGGCAAGCGAAAGGCCGGTCTTTTCGAGAACCCTGCGTGTCGCCGGTACCGGAGCGATCCCCATGTACGCGGGATCCACGCCCGCTTGCGCGTAGCCGACTATCTTCGCCAGGAGCTCGCGCCCCTCAGCCTTGGCGCGCGACTCCGACATCAGCACGAGCGAAGCCGCTGCGTCGGTTATCCCGGAGGCGTTCCCGGCCGTGACCGTACCGGTCTCCTTGTCGAACACGGGCGCGAGCCGGGCCAGGTCCTCCATCGTGGTTCCCGGCTTGGGGTGCTCGTCCTCGGAAAGCGTGAAGGTCTGTCCCCTCTTCTTCCCGGGCACCTCGATAGGGAACATCTCTGCGGACCGGCGTTCCTTGCTTGCCTCGGCCCTATCTTGACTCTCGATGGCGAACGCATCTTGCTCCTGCCGAGAGATCTCGTACTGACGAGCCAGGTTCTCGGCTGTCTCGCCCATGATGAGCCCGCAAAGCCTGCAGGTGAATCCGTCCGCATACATCCCGTCGACGACCGGCGCGTCGCCCATCCGGTAGCCGAGGCGCATGTTCGGAAGCAGGAACGGGACCTGCGTCATGTTCTCCATGCCTCCGGCGACGGCGACCTCGTAGTTGCCCAGGATGATCTGCTCGGCCGCCAGCTGAACGGCTTTGATCCCGGAGGCGCAAGCCATGTTCACCGTGTAGGCGTTGACCTCCTGCGGTATCCCCGAGAAGAAGGAAACCTGCCGGGCGCCGTTGGGACCGTTGCCGGCCTGTCTGGCGTGCCCGAAGACCAGTTCTTGAACGGCCTCGGGCGCGACGTTGGCTCGCCTCAGAGCCTTCTTCGTCGCCGCGACACCGAGGTCCACGGCGGATGTCGTCGCGTAGGAACCGAGGAACTTGCCGATGGGCGTTCGCGCGCCCTCGAGGATCACCACACCTTCCATGCACGAATCCTATCGCAGGGGATGTGGACGACGGTCAGCGATATCGGTCGGCAACCAGCGGTTTATCGGCGGCTCGCAGCCGCGATAGCAGCCTGTGAAGGGCGGCTCCCCCTTCGACCGATTCGGCGGGAGGGTTGTCGGCGAACTCCACGATGACCGGATTGCGTCGTATCCACTCCCGGACGGCGGTGAGCTCGTCGGCGCGTTCGCGCGGACAGGGCGTCGGTATCGGATCGGGACCGTCTTCGTTCAAGAGCGTTCCACCCGAGAGTCTCAATCGGTGATCCGAAGCGTCTCGCAAGACGAGTTGGCCTTCCACCATCCACGCATCGAGGCGCCTCCGGGAAAGCGCTTCGCCGAGGGCCCGTAGACGATCTCTTGCCGAAGCAGCCTCTTCGAAGCGGTCCGTCGCAGCGAGTGTGTTCATCCGGCTCTCGAGCGCTTCGAGGAGCCCATCCGGGGAAGAAAGGGAGGAAACGAGTCCGCGGATGAGCTCTCCGTAGCGCTCGGGGTCGGTTCGCCCGTCGCAGGGCGCCTCGCAGCGCCGCATGTCGGCAAGGGCGCAGGGGGAGAAGCGAGTGGAGGCGCCCATCGGCTTGGTACATCGGCGTATGGCGAAGGACTCCTCCAGAGCTTCCTTGGCAAGGTTGGCTGCGGAACTGCTTCCGAAAGGTCCCAGGAAGGTAGCGTTTCCCCTGGTTTCGTGGACGACCTTGATGCGGGGGTAGGCCTCGGTAGGGTCGATCTTCAGATACGTGTAACGCCTCCATGTCTTGCCGCGGCGGTTGTATTTCGGCTCGTGCTGATGGATGAGGCGCGCCTCCAGGACGAGTGCCTCGAGTTCGGAGGAGCACCGGATGCCTTCGACCTGGGCCATCTCGGAGAGCAGGCCGTCGATCTTCTTCCGTCCGTCGCCGTAGAAGTAGCTCTTGACCCTCTGTCTGAGGTTCTTCGACTTCCCCACGTACAGGACGTCGCCGCCGGCGTTGCGGAAGACATAGACGCCCGGCGCTTGGGGAAGGACGTCGGTCAGGCGGATCTTCGCGAAGTTGGGCCGGCTTCGGGCCCGCACCGCCTGCTGCAGGTCGCCGAGTGTGAGTATCCCCATCCGCCCGCCGCGATCTAGGAGGGCGTGAAGAACCTCAGCACATGCCATGGCATCGTCGAGGGCTCGGTGGGAAGGCTGAGCCGCACATCGGAAGTATTCCGCCAAGGTATGCAGCTTGACGTTGGGGACATCCGGCCAAACGACGCGGCGCGCGAGTCGCGCGGTGCAGAGAGGGGACTGGTGAAGAGGTTCGTAGTCCAGTCGACGAAGCGCGGCGTTCACGAAACCGAAATCGAAGCCGGCGTTGTGCGCGACGAACAAGCTGTCGCCAAGGAACTCGATGAAGCGCGGCAAGACGGAAGCGATCGTCGGTGCGCCGGCCACGTCGTTGTCGGTGATACCGGTGAGATGCGTGATGAAGGGCGGGATAGGCTGTCCTGGGTCGATCAGTGACTGGAAGGAGCCGATCTTCTCGCCTCCGCGGTACTTGACGGCGCCGATTTCGGTGATGCGGCTGGACTCGGGCGAGCCACCCGTGGTCTCGAGGTCGACGGCGCAGAAGGTGACTTCCGAGAGTGGTATCCCTTCTTCCAGCGTCGTCTGCAGAGCCAGCAAGTTCGCCCCTTCGGCAGAGTGTGCTCAAGGTACCGAACAGATGTTCGATGCGCAAGACCCTGGGGAGAAACTATCGGACGGGTGTGACAGGCGGACAGCTACGCGCTTCGGACCGTGGTGAAGGCGTGCCCGTGAGCGGTCTGGAATCGGGGCGACGGGCCACTGAACCAGCGAACCCGGGCTATGGCTGTCGTTCCGGCCGGGTCGGCGACGGCGCTCGTTATCCGGCCGACCTTCTTGCCTCCTTCGGTCACCGGTTCGCCCACCGAGACGGTCGCATCGGTCCTCAGGATCACGACCAGGTTCGGCGGATGCCCGAGGTTGCGCACTCGCGCCACCGATTCCTGACCGAGGAAGCACCCCTTCTCCGCGTCGATCACCTCGTTCTGGAGCGCCGGCGCTTCCGCCGGGATGGAGTTGGGGACCAGGTCCACGGGGTACCGGGGGATACCGGCGCTGATCCTCGCGGCCTCCAACGCGACCTTGCTCACAGGGACCAGCCCCTCGGAGAGGGATCGCATCAGCTCGTCGTGGCGCTCAGCGGGCGCTCCCAGGTAGGTACCCCCTCCGTGCTCCGGTGCCGCCGGCGCCACGGACCAGGAGACCGACGGACCCGCAGGGGAACCGGGCACCGCGAAGATGCATGCTTTCTCTTCGGTGATGGCCACGTCCGACGAGAGGACGTACTTGCGTAGGAGCTCGCCCACCGGGTCCGGCTGTGCCGGGTCCTGGATGAGGAGGAAGGACTGCCACGTTCTCGCAACGATGAAGTGCGCCCGGATGTGTCCCCTCGGGTCGAGAAGGAAGGACCCGCAGGCTCTTCCCGGTGTGATCCGGTCCACCTTCGCTGTCACGAGGTCGTTCAACCACTTGGCCGCGTCGTTCCCGACCACGGCCGAGACCCAGTGGTCGGAAAGGTCGAGCAGTGCTCGCCCGTTCTCGAACGCCGGTACCTCTCTGGCACCGCTTTCGGTTCTGTCCATCTCCTGAGAGCATAGGCGTATGAAGGATCTGAGCATCCCCAAGACGCTGGTGGTCACGAACGACTTCCCGCCCAGGATCGGAGGGGTGCAGCAGTACGTGCGCAATCTGGTGGGGGCATTCCCACCCGATGCGTTGACCGTGCTTGCTCCGAGATGGGAAGGCTGGCGCGAACACGATGCGTCCGTTCCCTTCCGGGTGGTGCGCTACTCCGCCAAAGCCATCGTGCCGGTTCGCGAAGCGCGCGACCGGGTGCAGTCTCTGGCTCGGGAGACCGACGCGGAAGTCGCCCTGCTCGGCAGCGGGTTCGCCACCTCGGGCTTTGGCGCGGGCCTTTCGCGAGCGGGGTTCCCCCACGTGGTCCTGACTCACGGCGTCGAGTATTGGCTGGCACGGATCCCGGGCGCCGCGCACGCGATGGGCAGATCCGTGTCGCGCGCCTCTCGCGTAACGGCTCTCAGTGAATTCATCTTGAAGCAGATACGCCCCATGGTTCCGAAGCACATCCCCGTGTCGTTGTGTCCACCGGGCGTTGACGTGGAGCGCTTCAATCCAGGGGTTTCGGGAGAGGACGTCCGGCGCCGGCACGGCCTGTCCGACCGGCCGCTGATCGTGTGCGTCTCGCGTTTGGTGCCGCGGAAGGGTCAGGACGTACTCATCCGCTCGATGGATGCGATCCGCAAGCGCAGCCCGGATGCTTCCTTGATCATCGTCGGCGATGGTTCGTATCGGGCCAGATTGGAGTCGCTGGCACGGGAGGCTCCCGAGGGATCCGTCGTGTTCGCGGGGGCGGTTCCGGATAGGACTCTGCCTGAGTACCACGCGGCCGCGGACGTCTTCGCGATGCCTTGCCGGAACCGCTGGGGCGGGCTGGAGGTCGAAGGCTTCGGCATAGTCTTCATGGAAGCGGCCGCTTCGGGTCGTGCCGTGGTTGCTGGCGACTCGGGCGGTTCTGCCGAGGCGGTTGAAGATGGAAGGACAGGGATGGTCGTGAACGGGAGCGACCCGCATGCGGTTGCGGGGGCGATAGCCGCGTGCTTGGCTGAACCTGAGATGGCCGCAGCGCTGGGCAAGGCGGGAAGGGCGAGAGCTGAAGAGCACTTCGCGTGGCCCGAGATAGCCTCGATGGTGGCCGGCTACTTGAGGGAGGCAGCGGGTTGACCGAGGAGAGGCGGTGTCCGAACTGCGGTGCGCTGGTTGCTGCTGACGCCGATTGGTGCGGTTTGTGTTTGGCCTCCTTCAGGACGCCTCCAGAGCCGTCGCAGGGGATCGAACCGGAACCCGAGTCTGAGCCGGACGCCCTCACGGAAACAGCCGCGCTGTCAGTAGCGCCGGGTTTCGAGACCTCAGGGGAGCCCATCGGAATGGACAGAGGCCCGCTTCCCGTGTGGGAGTGTCCCTCTTGCGGCACCGAGAATCCTTTCGAGGGCCAACTCTGCGCAACCTGCGGCACGCCTTTCAGCCGCCTCTTCGAGGAGCCGGAGGTGCCGATCGTGTCGACTCGAAGGGACGCGGCGTTCGCGGGCCTGGTTCCGGGCGTGGGTCACTACCGGATGGGTTATCACGCCGACGGAGTTGCCCGCATGCTGGTCTTCGCCGGCTGTTGTCTGGTTCTCGGGCTGTTCGCCTTCTCTGCTTCAGGGAGAGCTTCAGCCCTGATCGCCGCGCTCTTCGTCGTGCTGATGCTGCTGTGCATCTGGGAATCGGCCTACGATGCCGCCCGGCTGGCTTCGAAGCAACGTGAGCTCTTCTCGGCGGCTCAGCTGATCTGGCTGGCTCTGGGGGCCTTCGGAGTTGCTGTGGCCACCGTATTCCTGATGGCGAGAACGCCCGTGGGTCCGTGAGGCAGACGATCGGCCTTGATATAGGCGGCACCAAGATCGCCGCGCTCCGTGTGGCCGAGGATGGCCGGGTTCAGGCCCGGCACGTCGTTCCGACGCCCGCCGACGACACCCTGGGCATCCTGTCGAGCGCGGTCGGCGCCGCTGAGGCGGTGAGGACATCTGACGTGATAGCCATCGGGGCCGGGGTTCCTGGAATGGTGGATCACAGGACGGGAGTTCTGCGCTACGCACCGAACCTGGCTGCTCGAGAGCTCCGGGTCTGCGAGCGGCTCGCGGAAGTGACCCAGCTCCCGTGCACGGTGGACAACGACGCAAACGTTGCGGCGTGGGGGGAATTCCTGTTTGGGGCCGGTCGAGGGTCGAACCACATGTTGATGATCACAGTCGGCACGGGGATAGGTGGCGGGATAGTCGCCGGCGGTCAGCTCTTCCGCGGATCCCACGGTTTCGCGGGTGAGATAGGTCACGTCATCGTGGACCCGGATGGGCCCGTTTGCGGATGCGGCAACAAGGGTTGCTGGGAGCAGCTGGCGTCCGGCCGCGCGATCGACCGGTTGGGCAGGGAAGCGGTTGACCAACATCCGGAATCCCTGCTCGCTGAACTTGCCGGCGGAGACCGAACGAAGGTCACCGGAACCGTGGTTACCGAAGCGGGGCGGCGAGGGGACGATGTTGCACGCGGCATCCTGGTCTCGGTGGGGCGACAACTGGGCCATGGGATCGCGGGGCTCGTCAACGTTCTGGATCCGGACGTGGTGGTGATAGGCGGCGGAGTGGTACTTGCGGGAGACATGTTGGTGGGTCCGGCGACGGTGGCCTTCTGCGAGTCCGTCGAGGCATTCTCGCACCGGGCGGCGGTCCCGATCCTCTCGGCGCAGCTCGGCAGCGACGCGGGCGCGATAGGGGCGGCCGCGATGGCGCTGGAGGAGTGCGGCCCGTGAAGGTTGGACTCGTCCTGCCGCTGTTCTCCGGAAGCGCCGCGTCCGTTCGCGGCGTTGCTCGCCGAGCCCAATCTCTGGGGTTCGATGGAGTGTTCGCGACCGATCACCTCTTCCGACCCGGGAGCCGGAGCGGTCCGTCGCTGGAGACGTTCGCGACGTTGTCTTCGATCGGGGTCGAGTTCCAGGACATGGCGATCGGGTCGCTGGTGGCGCGCGTGGGTCTCCGAACGCCGGCCATGTTGGCGAAGATGGCGGCTTCGATCGACGACATGACGGGCGGCAGATTCATCTTGGGCTTGGGCAGCGGCGACGACAGGGATCGTCTCGAGCACGAGGTGTTCGGCGTCCCCGGAGGGTTCGACTCACCTGCGAGATACGCGTTGCTGACCGAGACCGCAGGAGCAGTGAGGGCCTTGTTCGACGGCGAAGGTTGGCGGGGCGGAGAGCACACACCTGAGATACCGGGACCCCTGCTCCCACCTCCGTCAAGGACCGGTGGCCCGCCCTTGTGGATCGGCGGCACGTCGGACGAGATGGCTCGGATAGCCGGTCGCCTCGCGGACGGCTGGAACGGCTGGGGGATGTCGGTATCCAGCTTCGAACGTTCAGCGGGACTGGTCGCCGAAGAGGCGGCCTCTCACCGACGCGAGTGCGAGTCGACCTGGGCCGGCGTGGTCGTCATGGTTGAAGACCTAGCCGAGCTTCCCGAAGTGGCCGCGGGGCGACGAGAGAGGGGGCTGCCCGAAGCGTGGATGGGTACGCCCGCCGACCTGATCCGCTTCTCACGCGGACTTGCTGTCGCAGGCGCGACGTGGATGATCCTCGCGGTGCCGGGGGTCGAAGGGCGTATCGAGCTGATCGCCGAGGCGGCACTTCCGGGGATGTCCGCTTGACTCTCCGGGCCGAGAAGGATGCGCTGCGCACCCTGCTACGAGGGATCCGCGACGCGCTCCCGGAGATCGAGCGACGCGCGATGGGCCTTGAGGTGGCAGAGCGGATCCTCGGCGTCGTCGAGGATCGCGAGACGGTGTTCATCTTCCTTTCCTTCGGGTCCGAGGTTCCGACCGACCCGATCTGCGCCCGCCTGTTTGCCGCCGGCCACAGCCTCGCGGTTCCCCATATCAGTCAGGGGGAACTGACGCCTGTCGAGTACGAGCCGGGAGAGGCTGCGACTCCACGTGTTTGGGGTATCAGGGAACCATCTGTGTTGCGCCCGATGGACCCCAGCGCCATAGACGCCATCGTCGCGCCCGGACTCGGGTTCGATCGGCGAGGGTTCCGGATCGGGTACGGCGGCGGGTTCTACGACCGGCTGCTGAGACGGTGCCGTGCCGACGCCCTCCGCACCGGGATAGGTTTCCACACCCAACTCGTATCCGAGGTCCCGCACGGCGGGGACGACGAGCCGTTGGATGTCGTGGTTACAGACGTCGAGACGATCACCTGCGCCTAGGCCCCACGTCGAGGGTCCTTGCCGCGGCTGGCCCCCCGCGGATATAAAGGCTGGTACGCCGCAACGGAGGGGGAACGGACATGACCGAACCGACGAAGACCGCGTTCCACGACAAGCTCGAGGCCATGGGCGCGGGGTTCAACGAGGACGGGGGATGGCTCTGGGTGACCGATCTCGGAGACCCCATGAAGGAATACAACGCCGTTCGCAAGGATGTCGGGGTGTGGGATCTCTCCCCCCTGGTCAAGTGGGACTTCAGCGGTCCCGACGCGGTCGAAGCCGCGAACTGGGTCAACACCAACGACATCGCCGGCCTGAACGTCGGTGGCGTGCGCTACGGCCCGTTCCTCAACGATGCGGGTGGCGTCGTGGACGACGGTACCGTCTACAAACTCGCCGACGACCACCTGTTCGTCATGACGAACGGCGAAGGTCACGCCGACTACTGGGCCGAGAACCTCAAGCACTTCGACGTCCAGGTGAAGAACGTGGCCCGCGCGATGCCGCATCTCGCCATCCAAGGCCCGCGCTCGCGCGAGGTCGTGCAGAGCCTCACCGACACGGACATCTCAGGATTGAAGTACTTCAACTTCATCCCGGAGAAGATCACTCTCGGCGGTGCGAGTGGCTATCTGGCGCGCACGGGCTTCTCGGGTGAGCTCGGCTACGAGTTCTTCACGAGTCCCGACCAGGCCGACAGGGCGTGGGCGGGGATAGTGGAGGCGAAGGATCTCACGCCGTTCGGGGTCACGGCTATATACATCCTCAGGCTGGAAGCCGGCCTGCTGATCCAGGGAGTCGACTACGACGCCGGGGAGACCGACCCGTTCGATTGCGGCCTCGGTCGCTTCGTCCACATGGATAAGGATTTTCTCGGCAAGGCCGCCATCGCCGGCATCGCAGCGGATCCGCCCAACGACTACAAGACGCTCCAGATGGGAGGCCAGCCTGGAGACGGCGCTGTGGTGAAGGCCAACGGCAAGGAGGTGGGTGTCGTTCGCTGTTCGATCGAGAGTCCCGAGTTCGGCTGGATCGCGGGTGCCCGACTGGCTCGATCGGTGGCGATCGACGGGAACCAGGTGGAGGTTGATGGGGCCGAAGCTATCGTCCAGCCCTGGGGCATCTACGACCCGGAGAAGAGGAAGCCGCGGTCCTAGGGCGACTTCCCGAACGGAGCCCCTGGGATATAGAATCTGAGGCCCGAGTCAAGAAGGAGACAGGTATGGCATTCAGGAACGCCTTCCAGGATGTGGAAGAGAAGCACGGCGGCACGTTCCACGAGGACAGCGGCTGGGAGTGGACCGAGAACTTCGCGGACACGAGCGCCGAAGAGGGATACAAGGCAACCCGCGAGGACGTCTCCGTCTGGAACGTTTCCCCGCTGATCAAATGGAAGTTCGTCGGTCCCGATGCCGCAAAGGCGCTTGACCGCGTAGGCACCAACAAGGTCGAGGACCTGAAGGTCGGGGGCGTTCGCTACTCGCTGTTCCTCGACGAGAACGGCGCGCTGAAGGACGAGGGCACCGTTTACCGCGTGTCCGACGACACCATTTACTACATGATCAACACCGACGGCGACGAGATGCAGGCCGAGCTCGAGAAGCGTTCGGCGGGTCTGAACGTCACCATCAGCGACTCATCCAAGGGCATGCCGAACATCGCTGTTCAGGGACCGCGCTCGCTCGAGGTCGTCTTGAAGCTCGCTCCCGGTGTGGATGTCGCCGGCCTGAAGTACTTCAACTTCTTCACCGAGCCGGTTGAGTTGGCGGGGGCGCAGGTCATGCTCACCCGTACCGGCTACTCGGGCGAGAAGGGCTACGAGCTGTTCCTGATGGACCCTGCCGACGCGGAGAAGGTATACGAGGCGGTTCTGGCTGAGGGCGCCACGAAGATCGGCACCGACGCGGTGCTGATGTACCGCGCGGAGTCGGGCCTGGTCATCGCGGGCGTGGACTACACGACCGAGAAGAGCCCCGACACCAACCCGTTCGATCTGAGTCTCGATCACGCGATCAAGATGGACCACGACTTCGTGGGCAAGGACGGGATCGCGGCATCGGCAGCGGCTCCGGCCAACCGTTACGTCACCCTGAAGCTCGAGGGCGACGAGGAGTCGGGCTACGACGCCGACGTCATGAAGGACGGGAAGGTCGTCGGCCGCGCACCGTCGCCGGCCGTCAGCCCGAAGTACGGGGCGATCACGCTGGCAACCGTGCCCACCGAGCTCGCGACCCCCGGAACGGAGTTGGAGGTCGAGGGCCGCAAGGCCGTCGTAGACATCAACCCGCTCTACGACAACGCGAAGCAGCGCCCGCGCTCCTAGCGGAGGCAGATCCCATCGGGCATGAACGGGGCCGGATCGCGCGGCCCCGTTCGCTGTCCGGGGGTTAACCACAGGGTAGGCTGGTGCTCGGGTAGGCGGAGGGGGCAGATATGCGGAACGGTGACCTAGCGACTGGCGGGTCGGGGCCCGGTGGGCCGATGGGTCGGGGGTCCCGGGCCGGGTATGGGATCGTGTTGCTCGGCGCGGCTTCCTTCGTCGTCAGTTGCTTCCTGCCCCTGCAGCCCACATCGAACGGGTCGGTCGACCCAGTCGGGGTCGAATCTCTGTTTCAGTCGTTCATGAATAGCGGGGCTACCGCGGCTGCGCAAGCTGGCTGGCTGGCGTTCTTGTTCGCGGGGGTTGCCGTCGTCGCGGCGGTCGCGGTCGTGGGCATCCGTCGCGACCCGCCGAAGTGGACTCCGGCCGCGTTGGCGCCTGTCGCCGCCTCTTGGGCCTTCACGTGGGTGGGCATCCTCGCGGCACAAGCACCTGGGACCCCGGTGAAGTTCGGATACTGGTGCATTCTGGCAGGTGTCGCGGTTGCAGTTGCCGGGACAGTTGTGGTGCTTGTCTGTGCCAACAGAGAGGTCCACCAGACCGCATCGCCCGCGGAGGTGCCCGTGGAGGAGTTGGCCTAGTACAGACCGACCGTCTGGCCGTTCTCGTCGATGTCGATGTTCATGTACGCGGGCGTCCGACCGAAAGCCGGCATCCGCATCATGTCGCCGCACAGCGGAACGACGAACCCGGCGCCTGCGGAGGGTACGACGCCACGTATCGGGAGCCGCCAGCCCTTGGGCCGGTTGAGCAGCAGTGGGTCGTGTGACAGCGACAGGTGGGTCTTCGCCATGCACACCGGCGCGGTTCCGAACCCGAGGTCGCCCATGCGAGCGATGTCCTTCTCGGCCTGCGGCAGGTAGTCAACGCCGTCGGCTCCGTAGATCTTCGTCGCGATGTTCTCGATCTGGGTCTTGATGTCGTCGGTGGGCTTGTTGACCGGCTCGAAGGTGGTCTCGTAGTCGACCGCCCTGACGACCGCTTCGGCGAGCTCTGTCGCACCGTCTCCACCCTTGGCGAAGCCCTCGTGCTTCACTACGTCGAAGGCGCCGAGGTCGGCAGCGCCTTCCATGAAGGCGCCGATCTCCTTGTCGGTGTCCTGCCCTGTGCGCTCGTTCAGGGCGAGGATGAACCGGAGCTTGAACGCCTTCATGATGTCGGCGTGCGCCGCCAGGTTCTGCATACCCGTCTGTAGAGCCTCCACGTTCTCCTCGCCGAGCTTGTCGAACGGCACCCCGCCGTGCAGCTTGAGAGCGCGGATCGTCGAGATGAGCACTGCGGCGTGCGGCTTGAACCCGCCGTTGCGGCATACGATCTGAGCGAACTTCTCGAAGCCGAGATCCGAGGCGAAGCCGCCCTCGGTGACCATGATGTCACCCATCTTCATGCCGATCTGGTCGGCGATGATCGAGTTGTTGGCGTGTGCGATGTTGCCGAACGGTCCTGCGTGGATCAACACCGGCTGCCCCTCGATCGTCTGCACGAGGTTGGGGCGAAGAGCATCACGCAGCACGACCGTCATGGCGCCGGCCGCCTTCAGGTCGTCGGCCGTGACCGGCTTGCCGTCCTTGGTGGAAGCCACGACGATGCGGCCGAGACGCTCGCGCAGGTCGCGCAGGTCGGTGGTGAGCGCGAGGATCGCCATCACTTCGGAAGCCGCGGTGATGACCCATCCCTTCTCACGCGGAACGCCGTGTGCCTTGCCGCCGAGGCCCTGGACCGTGAAGCGCAACTCGCGGGCGTCCATGTCGATGCAGCCGGGCCATGTGATCGAACTGGGGTCGATGTTCGCCCAGTTGTCCCACATCAGCGACTGGTCGATGGCCGACGACAGCAGGTTGTGTGCGGTGGTCACGGCGTGGAAGTCGCCGTTGAAGTGAAGGTCGATCTCCTCCATCGGCAGGACCTGCACGTAGCCGCCGCCGTTGCCTCCACCCTTGATGCCGAAGACCGGGCCCATGGAGGGCTCACGTAGCACGAGCGATACGGACTTGTTGATCTTGCCGAGGCCCTGCGTCAGCGCTACCGCGGTCGTGGTCTTGCCCTCGCCGGCCTTGGTGGGAGTGATGGCGGTACAGACGACGATCTTCGCGTCGGGGCGGCCCTTCAGACGTTCGATGACCGGTCCGGGGGTGATCTTGGCCTTGGTGGGGCCGTAGGTGTCGTATTCCTCGGGCAGTAGGCCCGCTAGCTCCGCGATCTCGGAGATGTGCTTGAGCTTCGCTTCCTGGGCGATCTCGAGGCCAGACTTCATAGGTCCGCGCTCCTTCTGTAAGGGGGTGGGGGCCGGGCGGGGCTGCCCAACCGCGCCTATCCTGATATCCGCGTCAGCATATCAACTGGGGTGAGGGCCCTCATACTTGGAGGCGATGGTGGATCCGTCGGAGAAGCTCAGGAGGAACACCTCTCCGGTCCGCGTGACCGCGGTCAAGGGGGAGTTCGTCTCGGAACGGCCCGACCGCCTGGCCACCGAGGAGCCGATGGAGATCCGCGTGTCCGGACCGGGCCAGGAGGCGGCACCCGTGGCGGTGACCATGAGGACCCCCGGCGGCGATTTCGAGCTGGCGGCCGGGTTCCTGTTCACCGAAGGACTCATCTCGGGGCGATCCGAGGTCGCGCAGGTGAGCTACTGCGAGGACCTCCCCGATGAAGAGCAGCTCTTCAACGTCGTCACGGTCCGACTCAACAGGCCGTGGAACCCGGATGCGGCCAAGCGCAACTTCTACGCCACTTCGAGCTGCGGCATCTGCGGAAAGGCATCTCTCGATGAGGTCGAAGTCCATTGCAGCCCAGTGGGTGAGGGGCCGACTGTCTCGGCCGACGTCATCAGATCGCTTCCCGACAAGCTGCGCGAGGGCCAGCGCGTGTTCGACCAGACGGGGGGACTGCACGCCGCGGGGCTATTCGACGCCGACGGCCGGCTTACCGCGTTGCGCGAAGACGTCGGTCGTCACAACGCCGTGGACAAGCTGGTGGGGGAGGCGCTACTGGCCGACGCGCTTCCTCTTGCCGACCGCGCACTTCAGGTGTCGGGGCGGGTCAGCTTCGAGATAGTCCAGAAGGCGGCGATGGGAGGCATACCTATCATCTCGGCGATCTCCGCGCCGTCGAGCTTGGCGGTCGAGGCGGCGGAGCGATTCCGCATCACGGTTATCGGATTCGTGAGGGACGACCGATTCAACGTGTACTCGCACCCCCAACGTCTCGCTATGTAAAGGTACCGACGGTCCCATCGAAACGGGGACTTTTTGCGACCAAACCACCCTTCTTTTCTGAGTGGCCCAACGAGCCTTCTGGCAAACTAGCGTGATGCCGACGCAGAGCCTCCAAACGGAAGACCTCGCACCCGCGGACGAGATCCTCGAGCGGTTCGGATCGGTGAAGTCCGACGACCTGATCCCGCTCCTCCAGCAGGTGCAGGAAGCCTACGGATACCTTCCGCCGAACATCCTTGAGCACCTGAGCTCGTGCACGGGCATACCGTCGAGCCGCATGTATGGCGTCATCACCTTCTACGCCCAGTTCTCACTCGTCCCCAGGGGGCGGCATACCATCCGCAGTTGCAGCGGAACCGCTTGCCACGTAAGGGGTGCGAAGTCCATACGCGAACGCCTCTCCACCGACCTCGGCATACCCGAGGGAGAGACCACCGAGGACCGCCGGTTCTCCCTGGAGACCGTCGCCTGCATAGGCACATGTTTCTTGGCCCCGGTGATGATGGTGAACGAGCAGTACTTCGGTTTGCTGACGGCGGACAAGGCGGCTGCGGTCCTCGAGGACTTCGAGTAGATGAACACACAGGTCATGACGAAGGTCGCCGATCCCGAGGAACTTGCTGCGCTTCAGACGCGATTGCAGGAAGAGGGGGTCGGAGGCGGCTCCCGGATCGGGGTCTGCGCGACCGGTTGCCGGGCGATGGGGGCCCAGGCGCTCGCGCAGGAGTTCCGCGATCAGCTTGCCGTTCAGGGGCTCGACGACGATGTGTCGGTGGTGGAGACGGGCTGTCATGGTCAATGCGCGCGGGCTCCACTGGTCCTGGTGGAGCCGCAAGGCTATCTGTACGGGAAGCTCAAGGCAGGTGACGTTGCCGACGTCATCGAGAAGACGATCCGAAACGGAGAGCCGGTCGAGCGTCTCTGCGAGAAGGTGGACGGCGTGGCGGTTCCCGCGATGGCCGACATCCCCTTCTATAAGGCGCAGCGGAAGGAGGTCTTCCGCGATTGCGGGAAGGTCGATCCGAAGCACATCGAAGACGCCATCGTTCGTGGTACCTACCAGGCGGTCGCCAAGGCGCTGACCGAGATGACGCCGGAGGAGGTCATCAGCGAGGTGACCGACTCGGGGCTGCGTGGCCGAGGCGGTGCGGGCTTCCCGGCCGGCGTGAAGTGGAACATCTGTCGCAACGTGGCCGGGGACGAGAAGTTCCTGGTGTGCAACGCGGACGAGGGGGACCCGGGCGCGTTCATGGACCGGGCCCTCCTTGAAGGCGTGCCTCACCAAGTGCTTGAAGGCATGATCATCGCCGCGTACGCGATCGGGGCGTCCCGCGCATTCGTCTACGTTCGAGCGGAATACCCCATCGCGGTCGAGCACGCGACGATGGCCATAGAGCAGGCGCGCGCGCTCGGCTTGCTGGGTCAGGACATCCTCGGATCCGGGTTCGATCTCGACATCGAGGTCCGGATGGGCGCGGGCGCGTTCATCTGCGGGGAAGAGACGGCGCTCATCGCTTCGCTGGAGGGTCAGCGAGGGATGCCGCGGCCGCGTCCTCCGTACCCCGCCCAGGCCGGCTACCTCGGGAAGCCCACCACGATCAACAACGTCGAAACGCTGTCGAACGTCGGTTCCATCATCCTGGGCGGCGAGGGTTCCTACAGCGCGATCGGCACTGAGGGCAGCAAGGGCACGAAGGTTTTCGCGCTGGCCGGGAAAGTGGTGAACACGGGCCTCGTCGAGGTGCCGATGGGCGCGACCCTCCGTGAGATCGTCTTCGACGTGGGAGGCGGCGTTCAAGGGGGCCTGCCGTTCAAGGCGGCACAGATGGGTGGACCGTCTGGCGGCTGCCTGCCTTCGGAGTATCTAGACCTACCGCTCGACTACGACTCGGTCAAGCAGACCGGCGCGATCATGGGTTCGGGCGGACTGATCGTCATGGACGAGGAAACGTGCATGGTGGACATCGCCCGCTTCTTCACCGAGTTCGTGAAGGATGAATCCTGCGGCAAGTGCTCACCGTGCCGGATCGGGACGCGGCACATGTTCGACATCCTCCAGCGCATCACCGACGGCGAGGGCCAGGCTGGCGATATCGACCGCCTGGTGGAGCTCGGCGAGTTCGTGAAGGAGGGGTCGTTGTGCGGCCTCGGGCAGACGGCGGCCAATCCGACGCTCTCGACGATCCGGTACTTCCGAGACGAGTACGAAGCCCACATCAACGATGGAGCCTGCCCCGCGAGAGCATGTAAGCAGCTCATCAAGGTATGGATCGACCCCAACAAGTGCGTGGGCTGCCGAGTTTGCCTCGATGTCTGTCCCACCGAAGCCATCGCCGGGGGCAAGAAGCTTATCCACGTGATCGACCAAGATCTCTGCACCCAGTGCGCCGAGTGCTACGAGGTGTGCCCGCCGAAGTTGGACGCGATAGTCAAACTCACGGGTAAGGAGGCGAGTGACTTCGAGTCCTTGCCCGCTCCGGTCCTATATACGGAGTGGAGGCAGAAGGTCGGCGCGGCGGCCGGGCAGCCGGGCGAGGCCGAGGGTCAGTGATGCGGTCGAGGAGACGATGGGAGTAGGGATGCAAGACGAAATGGTCTCGTTGGTGACGTTCACGATCGATGATCGCGAGGTCTCGGCCTTCGCCGGGATGACCATCCTGGATGCTGCCACCGCGGCGGGCATCGACATCCCCCACCTGTGTTCCGACCCGCGCCTGGCACCGACCGGGGCTTGTCGTCTGTGTGTCGTTGAGATCGAAGGGGAGCGCGGTGTTCAGACATCGTGCACGCGCCAGGTGCAGCCCGGCATGGTGGTTCGAGCGCACACCGAGAAGACCTTCGCGTTGCGCAAGTCGACACTCGAGATGCTGCTCAGCGAGCACCGGGTCGCCTGCACGACGTGTGACATGGATGGTGGCTGTCTGCTCCAGGACTACTCCTATCAGTACCAGGCGAGCGAAACGGCGCTCCCCAACATCGCGCTGCCGTGCGACCAGGACAACTACTCGGCTGGGGACAAGGCCATCGTCTACGACGCCTCCAAGTGCGTCCGATGTCAGCTATGCGTGAGGTTCTGCAGCGAGATCCAGATGGCCGAGGCACTCACCCTGCGCGGTCGCGGCGGAGACGTTGAGGTCACCACCGGGTTCGACATCGAACTGAACGAGTCCACCTGCGAGCTGTGCGGTGGCTGCGTGAACATCTGCCCGACCGGTGCGATGTACGACCGCCAAGCGATGGGCATGGGTCGTCCCAATGACCTAGTCAAGGTTCGCACCACGTGTTCGTACTGCGGGGTCGGATGTCAGATGGACCTGAACGTCAACCCAAAGCTCGACCGCATCGTGCGCGTGACCAGCGAGGTCGGTGTGGTTCCCAACGACGGCAACCTGTGCGTCAAGGGCAAGTATGCCTTCGACTTCGTTCACTCGCCGGACAGGCTCACATCGCCGCTCATCCGTGAGAACGGTGAGCTGCGCGAGGCTTCGTGGGACGAAGCGATACAGGCCGCCGCCAAGGGTCTCGTCGCGGCTCGCGATGAGTACGGTCCAGAGGGTGTCGCCTTCCTGAGCTCGGCTCGCTGCACGAACGAAGAGAACTACCTCATGCAGAAGCTCGCGCGCATGGCTGGTCGCACCAACAACGTCGACCAATGCGCGACCACCTGCCACGCGCCGACCGTTGCGGGACTCGCCGCGGCGTTCGGCTCAGGCGCGATGACGAACTCGATCGCGGAGATCGAGGACGTTCAGACCATCTTCCTCATCGGGGGCAATCCGACCGAGGCTCACCCCATCGTCGGACTCGGGATGAAGAAGGCGCTCCGCAAAGGGGCTCGCCTCATCGTCGCCGACCCACGGGTGACGTGGCTGGCTGCTCGAGCTGACATACACATCAAGCACCGGCCCGGAACCGACAACATCCTCATCAACGCGATCATGAATCACATCATCACGAACGGTTTGCACAACGAAGGGTTCGTCAGGGAACGCGTCGAGAACTACGAGGCCTTCCGCGAGAACATCAGCTCGCAGACCGTCGAAGAAGCCGCGGAGGTCTGCAACGTGGACGCCGACCTCATCCGCAAGGCCGCCGAATGGTACGCGGAGGGCACGCCCTCGTCGATCTTCTACACGCTGGGCATCACCGAACACACCTGTGGCACCGAGAACGTCCAGAACCTCGCGAACCTCGCGATGCTATGCGGCCAGATCGGCAAGGAGTCGTCAGGGGTCAACCCCATCCGCGGGCAGAACAACGTGCAGGGAGCTTGCGACATGGGCGCGATGGCCAAGATGCTCCCCGGCTACCAGAAGTGGGCCGACGACACCGTGCGATCGAAGTTCGAAGAGGCCTGGGGTGGAGTGCTTCCGAGCAACCCGGGCGGCACCGTCACCGACTTCATCGAGAAGGCCGGCGAGGGCGTCCTGAAGGCGCTCTACTGTTTCGGCGAAGACCCGGTTCGCAGCGAGCCCAACACGACGAAGGTCCTGAAGGAACTCGGCCAGCTCGACTTCCTGGTCTGCCAGGACATCTTCATGAGCGAGACGGCCAAGCTGGCCGACGTGATCCTTCCCGCGGCGTGCTTCGCAGAGAAGGATGGCACCTTCACCAACACCGAGCGCCGCGTCCAGCGCGTGCGGAAGGCCGTCAGCCCGCCGGGAGAGGCCAGGGCCGACTGGCAGATCCTGTGCGACATCTCCGAGGCCATGGGGTATCCGATGACGTACGAGCACCCCAAGGAGATATGGGAGGAACTCTCCTCCCTCGCCCCGAACCTGGCCGGCATCTCCTACGAGAGACTAGAAGCAGAAGGCGGGCTCCAGTGGCCCTGCCCGACTCCGGACCACCCCGGTACCAAGTTCCTGCACGGCAACGTCTTCACCCGGGGCAAGGGTCTCTTCCACGAGATCACGTTCCGCGAGGCGGCCGAGCTGCCGGACGACGAGTACCCGATGATCCTCTCGACCGGCCGGACGCTCTATAACTACAACGTCGGCAACATGACAAGGCCTACCCTTGCTGTTGAGGCGAAACAGCCCGAGAACTTCGTCGAGATACACGAGAAGGACGCCGCGCGGTTGGGGATCAAGCACGGCGACAAGGTGCGCGTGGAGACCCGCCGCGGGATGATCACCGCCGCCGCCCACGTGGCGACGAAGGTCCGCCCCGGGGCGCTGTGGATGCCGTTCCACTACGAGGAGTCTTCGACGAACTACCTGACCAATGACGCGTTCGACAACATCACGCGTACGGCGGAGTACAAGGTCTGCGCGGCGAAGGTCGAGCCGGCTCCCTGACGGCAACCGGGATCGTCCTCGCGGGCGGACGTTCGCGACGCTTCGGCCGCGACAAACTCATGGAGACCATCGACGGCGAACCCCTTGTCCATCGTGCGATCCGCGCGCTCGATACGGTGTGCGGAGAGGTGATCGTTTCGACCGGCGAGGAGCCTCCGCAGCTGCCGCAGGACCTGACGCTGGTGTTGGTTCAGGATCGGGTCAAGGGTCAAGGGCCCCTGGCCGGTCTCGCAGCGGCCTTGGCGGAGGTCGAAAGCGATCTTGCGGTCGTCATCGGAGGCGACATGCCGGACGTGTCGCCGGCGGTCCTGGAACTGATGATCGCCGCCTTAGAAGAGGATGACGACATCGAGATCGTCGCTCTGCGCGATGGGGACAAGATCCGGCCGCTGCCCTGTGTTCTGAAGACCTCTTCGGCCACGGTCAAGATCGGGGCTCTGTTCGATTCGGGCGAGAGGAGACTGCGGGCCATGCTGTCCGAGTTGCGTCTCGCCAGCGTGCCCGAAACGATATGGCGCACGCTGGACCCTGCCGGAGGATCGCTGCGGGATATCGATAGCCCTGAGGACCTCGTGCTCTAGGGGTCGGACCATGCCGAGTGCATCGCAGCGCTGGCAGGTCTCTGCCGGTTGTCGTAGTTGGCCCCCCGGCGCATGATGCCAGTGGATATCTTCGTTCGGAGGCTGAGATGAGACTGCGGGTACTGATCATGGGCGCGGCTGGCCGCGACTTCCACAACTTCAACACCGTGTTCCGAGACGACGAAACCAGGGAGGTGGTTGCGTTCACGGCCACCCAGATCCCTTTCATCAACGATCGCAGGTACCCACCCGAGCTCGCAGGACCGCTGTATCCCAACGGCATCGGCATCCACGACGAGAGCGAACTGGACGATCTCATCTCGTCGCTGGAGGTCGATGAGGTCGTGTTCGCGTACTCGGACGTATCCCATGAGTACGTGATGCATCGCGGCTCCCAGGTCCTCGCTGCAGGGGCGAACTTCGTTCTGCTCGGTCCTGATGCGACGATGTTGGAGGCGAAGGTGCCTGTCGTTTCGGTCTGCGCGGTTCGTACGGGTTCGGGGAAGAGTCAGACGACGCGCAAGGTGTCCCAGGTGCTCCGCGACGCCGGCAAGCGAACCGTGGCGGTGCGACACCCGATGCCGTACGGGGACCTCAACGCGCAGCGGGTCCAGCGTTTCGCGCAGCTCTCGGATCTCGATGCTGCCAACACCACGATCGAAGAGCGGGAGGAATACGAGCCTCACATCAACGCGGGAACGATCGTCTACGCCGGCGTGGACTACGGCGCGATCCTGACGCAAGCACAGGAGGAGTGCGACGTTCTCCTCTGGGACGGGGGCAACAACGACCTGCCCTTCTATAGGCCGACGGTTGGCATCGTGGTGGCGGACCCCCTTCGGGCGGGTCACGAGACCACCTACCATCCCGGCGAAGCGAACCTCCGTATGGCCGACGTGATAGTGATCAACAAGATGGACTCCGCCTCTGGTGAACAGGTCGCGTCTCTGGAGGCCACGATCGCGGAACTCAACCCGAGTGCCACTGTGATCAAGGCGAACTCTGTGTTGACCGTTGATCCTCCGGATGAGATCGCCGGCAAGCGCGTCTTGGTCGTGGAGGACGGTCCCACGCTCACGCACGGCGAGATGAAGTTCGGTGCCGGCGTGGTTGCGGCGGAGCGGAATGGAGCCGCGGAGATCGTGGATCCGCGCAAGTGGGCCACTGGAACGCTCAAGGCCACGTATGAGAAGTACGATGTCGGCCCCGTCCTGCCGGCGATGGGCTACGCGCAGGTCCAGCTCGACGAGATGAAACACATCATCGACGAGGCGGATGTCGATCTGGTCGTGATCGCCTCTCCGATAGATCTCCGCCACCTGATCGACATCTCGAAGCCGGCGGTGCGCGTCGGCTACGAGCTCGAGGAGCTCCCCGGTTCGCCTGCCATCGAAGACGTGCTGGGGCCGGTCCTGGGCAAGTGACAAGGGTAGTCGTAGCTCTCGGCGGCAACGCTCTCCTCCGACAGGGGGAAGAGGACACGATCGAGGAGATGCGCGGCTCGGCGCGTTTCGCGGCAGAACGGGTGGTCGATATCGCGGCTGCCGGATGGGAGATCGTCGTCACCCACGGCAACGGACCTCAGGTGGGTCGCATCCTGCTGCAACAGGACGCGGCTCGAGGAGTGGTGCACCCCATGCCTCTCGACGTCTGCGGAGCCGAGAGTCAGGGGCAGATCGGGTATCTGCTTCAGGTGGCCATAGGCGACGTGTTCTTCGAGCGGGACATGGAGCGCCCGGTTGCCACGGTTCTGACCCTGACCCGTGTACGCGCCAACGATCCAGCCTTCCAGAACCCGACCAAGCCGATAGGACCCTTCTACGAAGAGGAACAGGCGCGCACCCTCGGCGAAGAGCACGGTTGGACGATGGCGGCGGATGCCCACGGTGGCTGGCGACGAGTGGTTCCGTCCCCGGCGCCCTATTCGATAGTCGAGGCCTCCGCCATCACGCAACTGGTCGCCGATGGAGTCGTGGTCATCGCCTCGGGTGGGGGAGGGGTGCCGGTTCTGGACGCCGGTCCCCGTCTCGTGGGCGTTGAGGCGGTGGTGGACAAGGACCTAGCGGCGGCCATCCTCGCGCGCGATGTAGGCGCGAAAGTCCTACTGGGTCTGACGGATGTGAAGGGGGTCTTCCGCGGATTCGGAACGGATTCCGCAGAGCTGATAGACCGGCTGACTCTCGCCGAGGCGAAGACGATGTTGGATGCCGGTGAGCTCGGTTCGGGCTCCATGGCACCGAAGGTTCGTGCCGCGGTCGAGTTCGTGGAGGCCGGCGGAGAGAGGGCGGTCATCGCCTCACTCGCGGATGCGATGGCGGCCATCGACGGGCGGGCTGGCACGACGATAGCGACGTGAGGATCCTCGTCTACAACGTGAGGGGGTTCAGGGCCGGCCCCGCGCACGTAGCCGAAACCGTGCGACAGCTTCGACCGGATGTGGCCTTCATCGCGGAGTGTGCGACGGCGGGGAAGCTACAGGAGTTCGCCGAGGCGCTCGGCATGAGCGCCCACCACGGGTCTCTGCTGCCGATCGCGCGACGCGCCCGCAACGCAGTCCTGGTGCGAGAGCCCTTCTCCGTGGAGCGATCCGAAGCCCACCTGTTCACGAATCCGGCGCGCTTCCACCCGCGTGGGGCGTTCGTCGCTGTGGTCACTGGAGAGGGCCAGACATTCACCGCGATCGCTGTGCATCTCGGCCTGTCGGGGGAAGAGCGCTTGCGTCACGCTGGAGAACTGATGGGCGTGGTTCGGCATCTGGTACGACCGGTCTTGGTCGGGGGAGACCTGAACGAACGCCCTGCCGGTTCGGCTGCCGTCCTGATCGCAGGCGTCGGGCAGGACGCCTGGACGCTCGCCGGCACAGGCGCAGGAGCCACCTTCCCGGCGGCCGATCCATCGGCGCGTATCGACTATCTCTTCACGTCTGAAGATGTGCAGATCGAGGCGGCCTTCGTTCCCAGCGAGGCGGGCGTGGAGGCAGCCTCCGACCATCTGCCGCTGGCGGTGGACCTGGTCCTCTAGCGCGGGTTCTGAACGAGGCGTGCCACGACGTACACGCCCACGAGTCCGGCGGCGGCGGTGAGGCCGACCAGCAGGACGAGGAAGAACCATTCCATGAATCCGAAGGTAGCGAGCATCTTTTCCGTCCTTTTGAGTTCGACTGTAGTGTAGTGGGCACGCCGAGGGAGGCGCCTCGGCGGAAGGGACAACGGTGTTCTACTGGCTGCTCAAATACGTCGTAGGCGGGCCCTTCATGAGGTTCGCCTACAGGCCCCGCTATCAGGGGCTCGAGAACATCCCGGCCGAGGGCCCCGTGATCCTCGCTTCCAACCACCTCTCATTCATGGACAGTCTCTTCATCCCTCTCCTGGTCAAGCGCCCGGTCATCTTCCTCGGTAAAGCCGAGTACTTCGACAAGAAGCGAACTTCTTGGTTCTTCAAGGGAGTGAACATGATCCCCGTGCGTCGAGACAGCGGCACCGCTTCCGAGGCGGCGCTGCGAGCTGGGATAGATGTACTGAACGATGGCGGGATCCTGGGTATCTATCCTGAGGGGACCCGCAGCCCCGACGGGCGCCTCTACAGAGGCAAGACGGGCGCCGCTCGTATGGCGCTGATCGCGAGATGTCCGATCGTCCCCGTCTGCGTGTTCGGCACTCGCGACATCCAGCCCCCGGGGCAGAGTTCTCCGAACCTGCACGGCCGCGTTCGCGTCGTGTTCGGCGAACCTCTAACCTTCGAGGATCGCTTCGGCGAGGAGCGGGACAAGTTCGTCCTGAGATCCATCACCGACGAGGTCATGTACGAGATCATGTCGCTCTCCGGCCAGGAGTACGTGGACGAGTACGCCTCCAGGTACCGCGCGAGACTGGCCGAGGACGAAGCACGAGCCGGCACGCCGCCCGCGCCGGAAGCAACTTCCGATGACGTCGAGGGCGCCCACAGACGGACAGAACAGTGAAGATCGGCATCCTCTGCGGGGGTGGTCCTGCTCCCGGGATGAACTCCGTCATATCTGCTGTCACCATCGAGGCGATCAACTCCGGATTCGAGGTCGTCGGGATCCTCGACGGCTTCGAGCACCTGATAGAAGGCCGGACCGATCAGATGATCCCCCTCACGATCAACGGCGTTTCGCGCATCAACGGTTCCGGCGGGACGATCCTCTACACCTCGCGAGCCAATCCGACCATCCGTGACGTGAACGCCGAGGACCCGGACTGGAGGATGCACAACTGTCTCAGCGCGCTGACGACGGCCGGGATCGATGCTCTGGTGTCGATCGGCGGAGAGGACACCGCGTACTCGGCCACGCGATTGGCACACGAGGGCGGCGGGCGGATGAAGGTGGTTCACGTTCCGAAGACGATCGACAACGATCTTCCGCTGCCACACAACATGCCGACCTTCGGATTCGAGACCGCGCGTCACGTCGGCGTGAACCTGCTCACCAACCTGATGACCGACGCGCAGGCGACGAAGCGCTGGTTCGTGGTCGTGGCTATGGGCCGCTCCGCGGGACATCTGGCGCTCGGTCTGACCAAGGCTGCGGGTGCGACGCTCGCGGTCATCGCGGAGGAGTTCCCGGAAGAAGAACCGATCTCGCTCAGGCACCTGGTGGACATCATCGAATGCTCGATGCTGAAGCGGATCGCCAGCGGCAGACCGTTCGGCGTTGCGGTCCTCGCGGAGGGGATCGGCCTGCGCCTGTCGGATGAAGAGCTCGTCGAAGCCATGCCCGATGTCGAGCGCGACGAACACGGCCATATCCGGCTCGCCGAGTTGAACCTGCACCGCCTGGTGGCCAAGCTGCTGAAGGAACGATTGAAGGCGCGTGGGCTGAGGTCCGCGGTCGTTGCCAAGAACATCGGGTACGAGCTGAGAAGCGCTCCGCCGATCCCGTTCGACATCGACTACACCAAAGATCTGGGGTGGGGAGCCGTCAACTACCTCAGGGAGTTGAGGGCGCGTGACGATGCCGAGATCGGGGCGATGATCACGCTGCAGGAAGGAGAGCTCGTTCCGGTCGAGTTCGATGCGTTCACGGATCCGGCGACCGGCAGGATCCGCGTGCGCCGCGTCGATCTGGAGGGGATGAAGTATCGAGTGGCGCGCGAGTACATGATCAAGCTCGAGAGAGAAGATATCGAAGAGCCCGGCCGCCTCGGGCCGATCGCAGAAGCGGCGGGGATGACTTCCGAGGAGTTCGCCGAGCGCTTCGGATATCTGGTGATCTAGCGCTGCCCGCGGGTGTTCGAGAGGACTGAACCGGCTCTTCGCACACCCTTCACAAGGAATGCGTAGCCTTCCCGCGTCGTTGGGCCGAGCAGGAGGTTGGATCGGTGGATCTACTTGCGGGGGTTCTCGGGCTAGGGCTGGTCGGTGGCCTGGCCTTCTACTTCTTCGGCCCGAAGAAGGCTGCGACGGCGGAACTCAGGGACGGCTTCCAGGAGATCGAGGTCGTCGTCAAGGGCGGCTACGAGCCGAGCGTCATCCGCGCGCGAGAGGGCCTACCCCTGCGCTTGATATTCGATCGCCAGGAGACGGGGGAGTGCTCGTCGCGGGTCGTGTTCCCGGACTTCATGGTCAACAAGGGGCTTCCGCCCTACCAGCGCACGACCGTTGAGATCATGCCCACCGCGTCCGGGGAGTTCGGGTTCGCTTGCGGGATGAACATGCTGCACGGGACCCTCGTGGTTGAGGGGGATTTCGACGGGGAGGTCGCTACACAGGCCGACCCCGCCCGACCCCTGCTCCGCGACCTCCCCGTCGAAGGTGACTCTCAGGCTGTAGTGGGTCCCGGGGATGATGAGGCTGAGAAACTTGCGGAGATACGGGATCTTTCGCGTCGGCTCGTCGTTGGGGCGGTTCTGACTGCGCCTGTGCTGGTCGCGATGATGGCGAGCGAGCTGTTCCACGCGACCTGGGTGCCGGAGTTGCTGATGAACCGGTGGGTTCAGTGGGCGCTCATCACTCCCGTGATGTTCTACACGGGGTGGAATGTTCATCGCACGGGGTGGGCGGCTCTGCGTAGACGGACGGCCGACATGAACTCCCTGATCACGCTCGGGACAACGGCTGCTTACGCGTACAGCGTCGTCGTCGCCGTCGCGCCCACGCTGTTGCCCTCAGATCTGAGGGAGATCTACTTCGAGTCGGTCGGTGTGATCTTGACGCTGATGATGGTGGGACAGCTCCTAGAGGCCAAGGCCCGGCTGGGGACGGGCAAGGCGATCCGCACGTTGATGGGGCTCCAGCCGAAGATCGCTCGCGTGGTTCGGGAGGGCGTCGAGATCGAACTCCCGGTCGAGGAGGTACGCGTGGGCGATCTCGTCGTGGTTCGACCGGGAGAGAAGATCCCGGTCGACGGGGAAGTGACCGACGGGCGTTCCAGCGTCGACGAGTCGATGGTCACGGGCGAGCCGATGCCCGTCACCAAGAAGTCGGGTGACATCGTGATCGGTGCGACGATCAACCAGACAGGGTCGTTCACCTTCCGGGCCACTCGCATCGGCGCCGAGACCATGCTCGCTCAGATCGTCCAGATGGTGGAACAGGCGCAGGCTTCGAAGGCGCCGATCCAACGCATCGCCGATCTAGCCGCGAGCTTCGCCGTACCCGGAGTGATCTTCGTGGCGGTCGCGGCTTTCGTCGCCTGGTTCGTTTGGGGCCCGGAACCGGCGTTCATCTACGCGCTCGTATCCGCGGTGTCCGTTCTGATCATCGCTTGCCCGTGCGCCCTCGGGATCGCCACGCCCATCTCGATAACGGTCAGCACGGGCATGGGGGCTCAGCACGGCATCTTGATCCGAACCGCTGCGGCGCTCGAGACCGCACACAAGCTCGACGCGATCGTTCTGGACAAGACGGGCACCCTCACGATCGGGAAGCCTTCCTTGACCGATACGGTTGCCGCCGAAGGCATCGACCGTGACGAACTACTGCGGCTGGTCGCATCGGTTGAGCAGCGCTCGGAGCACCCATTGGGAGCGGCCATCGTAGAGGCGACCGGTGCGTTGGGGGAGCCCCAGGGGTTCTTCTCCGTCACCGGCATGGGTGTTGGGGCGGACGTTGACGGGCACAGCGTCCTGGTCGGCAGTCGCAGGCTGATGACCGACAGCGGCATAGATCCGAGCTCACTCGAGGAAGCCGCCGCTGCCCTCGAGGCAGATGGCAAGACCGTGGTGTTCGCTGCTATCGACGGTGCTTCGGCTGGGCTGCTCGGCGTCGCCGATACCGTGAAGCCGGACTCGAGCGCTGCCGTTGCCACCATGCGCGATATGGGCATGGAAGTGGTGATGCTCACCGGCGACAACCGGCGGACCGCTGAGGCCATCGCCCGGCAGGTCGGGATACGCAGGGTGATGGCGGAGGTCATGCCGAAGGACAAGGCTCTTGAAGTGCGCCGCCTGCAGGGGGAAGGGAAGCTGGTCGCGATGGTGGGGGACGGCATCAACGACGCGCCTGCCCTAGCCCAGGCCAACGTCGGTATCGCGATCGGAACCGGAACGGACGTCGCGATGGAGGCGGCCGACATCACGTTGATCTCAGGAGAACTGAAGGGTGTGGTCACGGCCGTCGCTCTCAGCAGAACTACGATGCGGAACATCCGGCAGAACCTCGGATGGGCGTTCGGGTACAACGCCATCGGGATCCCGATCGCCGCGGGTATCCTCTACCCGCTCACGGGCATGCTACTCAGCCCGATGATCGCGGCCGTGGCTATGGCTTTCAGTTCGGTGTCGGTCATCACCAATGCGAACAGGTTGCGAGGGTTCACCTCACCGGCGCTCGCTGCAGCCGTCGCGGTGGACGAGGTTCAGGTAGAAGTCGTCGAACATACGGAGGACGAGATGGTGAAGGATCTGGTTTGCGGTATGGAGATCGACCCCGCCGCCGCGGCGGCGACGTTCGAGTACGAAGGACAGACCTACTACTTCTGTGCGGTCGGATGCATGCAGAAGTTCAAGGCGGACCCGGTCACGTATGTCGGCGCTGCTTAGCCCCTAGCGGGAGAGGACCTTCTCGAAGCAGAGGGCTTCGCTGTCCACGGTCATGCCCGTGTTGAGATAGAGGTCCAGGGCGCCGGTTGGGCTCTCCGCGTCCACTCCGAGGCCGACCCTCTCGTAGCCGCGCTCGCGGTATGCCGAGAAGGACGCGAGGAGCAGCGCCCGGGCTATCCCGCGCCGCCGCCACGGGCGCCTGACGAACAGGTCGCCCACCCATCCTTTCGCGGCGTCCTCTGCGCGATGCTTCCGGCAGATGGACGCGCCGGCTATCTGGTCGCCGTCCAACGCGAGGAACACGAGCGCCGGATCGAAGTTCTCCCCCTCGAGATTGAAGTGGGAGAAGATGTCGAACGGCGTCTCGATGAAGCCCCAGTGGTCCCCGAACGCCTCCTCGTCCGCGGCATGCAGCGGACGTTCGTCGCCCGCTTCCATGTTCCGAACCTCGATGCCCCTGGGCCAAGCGGGTGGCGGGGACGGCGGATCGAGCTCGATCAGCAACTCGTAGAAGTGGCGGACCACCGAGAACCCCCGCGAGGCAAGCAGTGTCGCGCCCGAGCCCTCCTCGACCCAGAGCATGTGTTGCAGCTTCACGTCGCGGCCCGCAGGAAGACGGGAGGCGATCTCTGCCGCACGTTCCTCTCCCCAGTCCAAGATCCATGTCCCGAGGCCGATGCTTCGCGAACCCGGGTGAACGAAGCCGTCGAAGAAGATCTCCTCTGGGGAGTCGGGCCGCCCGAATTCCGCATAGGCGACCGGGGAACCGGAGCCGTCTTCGATCACGCGCGCATCGGCGCGCAGGTCGAATCCGGGAGCGGTCCAGGTTTGCGTCACGTCTTCGGGGGTAACGAAAGGCTTCCCGCGGGACTTCAGCTCGCAGGCGTTCACGACGCCAGCCACGGCGGCGGCCTCGACCGGAGCCGGCGGTCGCATGGTGAATCCGGCTGGGCGAAGGGGGGCGGTCACCCCCATATACTGACGCACAGTGAAGCCCATCGACCTACGTTCGGACACCGTCACCCAGCCGAGCGAAGCCATGCGTGCGGCCATGGCTTCGGCCGAAGTCGGAGACGACTGGTACGGAGACGATCCGACGGTGAACCGGCTTCAGGATCGAGCCGCCGAGATCACGGGCCACGAAGCGGCCATCTACGTCGCGAGCGGGACCATGGCTACCCAGATCGCGCTCCACATCCTGGTGCGCTCGGGTCATCTTGCGGTATGCGAGGCGGATGCCCATGTGTGTGAGACGGAGATCAGCGCTTCCGCGGTGCTCTCTGGCATCGCCTACAAGCGGATCCCGGCTCGACAGCTCGGCATCCTGACGCCGGAGCAGGTGGAGGAAGCTCTCCGACCCGACCCGTTCGATGTGGAGATCGCCGATCTGGTTTGCCTGGAGAACACCCACCTCGTTGGGGGCGGCGCGGTCATGACGGTAGAGGAGATGCGTGATGTGGCTGGCATCGTGCGCTCCGCACGTGTGCCGCTCTACCTCGACGGCGCTCGAATCTTCAACGCCGCGGTGGCCGCCGGCGTCACCGTTGCCGACTATGGCCAGCATGTCGACGCGATGATGTTCTGCCTGTCCAAGGGTCTCGGTGCTCCGATCGGCTCGATGTTGTGCGGGGACGCGGAGTTCATCCGCGAGGCCAGGAGGGTGAAGATCATCTTCGGCGGGGGCTGGCGGCAGGCTGGCATCATGGCCGCTGCCGGGCTGATAGCACTAGCGGAAGGGCCGAAGCGCCTTCACGAAGACCACGCGCGCGCCTCGGTATTGGCCGCCGCGGTTGCTGAGGCCTTGCCTGGGGCCCTCGATCCGTCGGCGGTCGGAACCAACATCGTGTTCGTCGATGTTGAGAGCATCGGCCTGCCACTTGTCCAGACCATCGATCTGCTCGCGGACAAGGGAGTGAAGGTCGTACCTGTCGCCGGCAGGATACGGATGGTGACTCACGTTGGCATCGATGACGAGGATGTCGGAAGGGCGATCGCCGCTTGGCGCGAGATCTCCGCGGAGGTGATGTGAGCATATTCCGGAAGGACCTGCACCCCGAACTGGCCGATCGCGTTCCCCCGGGCAACCACCTGGCCAAGGGTTGGCCAGTGCTTCACTACAGCCCCGAGCCCGTGTTCGATGAAGCGACTTGGGATCTGAGAGTCAGTGGTCTGTGCGAAGAGCCGTTCGCCCTCTCCTACTCTGAGCTCAAGGCGCTGCCTAACGAGACGATGACGGCGGACTTCCACTGCGTGACAGGCTGGAGCGCCCTGGACTTCACCTGGACCGGCGTTCCTTTCAAGACTATCGCCGAGATGGCGAAGCCTTCCCCTGACGCGCGATGGGTGACAGCTCACTGTGAGTACGACTACTCGTCGGAGCTGTCCCTGGGAGCGATGATGGACGACGACGTGCTACTGGCATGGGCGAAGGACGGTACCGACATCGGGGTCGATCACGGTTACCCCCTTCGACTGGTGGTACCGAAGCGCTACGCATGGAAGAGCGCGAAGTGGCTGCGCGGTCTGGAGTTCACCGAACACAATGTCCGCGGCTTCTGGGAGATGCGGGGCTACCACGTTCACGCCGATCCGTGGGCAGAAGAGCGCTACTCGTATCAGGAAGCTCCGGGTGCCGAACTCGAGCCGTAGGGCCGGTTATCCCCCGACGTAGATCGTGACCGACTGCCCCGCCTTGACCGTGCTTCCGGCCGAAGGTTGCTGACCGACCACCTGGCTTCCCGTGGAACCGGGCACGGTCGAGACGCCGGGCTTCAGACCCATGTTCTTCAGTTTCGCAACGGCGGTCGACTCGCTCAAGCCCTTTACGTCTGGCATCGGGAAGGACTTCGGGCCCAATGACACGACAAGGGACACCTTGCTTCCGGGAGGCACAGAATCGCCCGCCCTGATGCTTTGGGAGATGACCGTGCCGCGGTCAACCGTGTCGGAGTACTCGGTCGTGGTGACGGGTTCGAGCTTCGAGTTTCTGAGGGAAGCGACGGCGTCCTTTTCGGAGAGGCCTTCGACGGGAGGCATGGCGACCGGCGGCGGTCCGGCCGAAACGGTGACGGCAACAGCGCTCCCGGTGGTCGCCTTGCCATTCTCCGGATCCTGCGCCATGACGTGGTTGACCTTGATATCCGCGCTGTATTCGTGAGACACGGGCCCAAGCTTCAATCCCGCGTCGTGCAGCGTTGTCGTCGCCGCTGCCTGGGTCGATCCGATGAGGAACGGAACGGCGACGGTGCGCGGGCCTAGCGACAACTGCAAAGTCACGCCGAGCCACTTGGGTGCGCGAGAGCCTTCTGCCGGGTCCTCCACGGCAACCAGTCCGCGGTCGACGTCGTTGGAGTAGACACCCTCTCCGATCTTCACCTCGAAGCCCGCATGCTGAAGCTGAGATGTGGCATCGGGCTGCGATAGGCCGACGACTCGCGGAACTACCGCCGACAGGAGGTAGATCCATGCGGCCCAGCTCAAGCCGATGCCCGCCGCGAGAACCAGGAACCAAGTCAGGGCTCGCCGCAACCGGCCGACGTGCCGCTTGTGGCTGCGCTTGCCTCGCTTTCCAGCAGCCGCCTGAGGGATCGTCACCGTGGGCGCATGCTGAAGGGGAACATCTATCCGCGTCGCGTCCTTCACGAGTTCGGCTAGAGGAGTTGCGCGCGGCAACTCCTTCTCGAGGCGGCCGACCTCCCTGCCCAACTCCGAGGCCGAGGGCCGCCTTCCCCGATCTTTCTCCGTGGCCCACAGAACGACGTGGTCCATGGCTTTCGGCACGGACCGCTCTATCCTCGACGGCGCGGCAACCCTCTCTCGGACATGCTTGTAGGCAACGGCCACGCTGGTCTCGCCGGTGAACGGGACCTCGCCGGTGAGCAACTCGTATCCGACCACGCCGAGCGAATAGATGTCGGTCCTCGGGTCCGCAGGCTCGCCCTGTATCTGTTCGGGAGCCAAGTACTGGACTGTGCCCGTGACTGTCCCCGGAGCCTGTGTGACGCGGGATTCCGCGTAAGCCCGAGCCAGACCGAAGTCGGCGACCTTCACGACTCCGTCTCGGTTCACCAGGATGTTCTCGGGCTTTATGTCACGATGAACTATGCCCTCGTGGTGGGCGTGGGCCAGGGCGGCCAGCGTCTGATGCATGATGTTGGCCACCTGCTGGGCCTCGAGCTTGGTGTTCGCCGCGAGCATCTCGCGGACGTTGTAGCCGTTCACCAGTTCCATGACCATGAAGTAGACGCCATCGTTGTTCCCCCAGTCGTGCACGGCGACGATGTTGGGGTGGTTGAGAAGCGCCGCGGCACGCGCTTCCAGTCGGAATCGATCGATGAAGGCGGTGTCACCGGCCAGGGCGGTGTGCAGCACCTTGATGGCGACCTCGCGGCCGAGGACGATGTCGCGGCCGCGGAAGACCTCTCCCATGCCTCCTGTGGCTATGCGGCCCACTATCTGATAGCGGCCGTCGATGGGGGGTAGAGTGCTCATCCGAGACCGATTCTAGGTTCAGGAAGGAGTCGATTTGGCCGATTCGCTCTCAGCCGAGCAGGTTGCTGAAGAACTTGCTCGCATAGAGGCCGCCGTGGACAGTGGCGATACTGCCCTGGGCAAGCTCGGATTCTGGAAGTTGATGGCTCGGGTGAAGCTCGATCCCGCGCTGATAGATGCGGCCGCCGACCAGGCAGGCCGCGTGGATGCCAAGGCCTTCGAGGCGTTCACCAAGCTGCGTTATCCGGTCTGGTTCGGCAATCTCCTTCTGGCGATGGGTGTGGCTGAGGGCGGGTTCCTGCTCGTGGTGGCCAAGTACTCTTCGTCCCCGGCGTCGTCGGGGATCGCGCTGGTTGCTGCGGCGGTCGTCTGGTCGATCTGTGTCCATTCGCCCTCACACTGGGTTGCGGGACGGCTGCTTGGCATGCGGTTCCGGTGCTACTTCCTGGGCGGTCCCTTCCCTCCACGGCCGGGGCTGAAGACCGATTACGCGAGCTATCTCAGGACGGATCCACGAAGGAGGGCCTGGATGCACGCGAGCGGCGCCCTTGCCACGAAAGTCGCGCCATTCGTGGTGCTCGCGTTCTGGGCGGGGTCGGGCGCGCCGGCTTGGTCGGCTCTGGTCGTTCTGGCCTTCGGCATGGTGCAGATCCTGACCGACGTACTCCTGTCGGTTAAGACGAGCGACTGGAAGAAGGTCAAACGTGAGCTCGGTGTGGCGAGGCTCCGTGGTGCTGATCCGGATGATGCTGGCGGAGGGATGTGAACGACCTGCTGAAGATCGCGGACCGGGAGTTCACATCGCGGCTGCTCCTTGGCACCGGGAAGTTCGGTTCGCACGACGTCATGCGCGAAGCGTTGGACGCGAGCGGAGCCGAGATAGTAACGGTGGCTCTTCGGCGCATCGATCTGGAGGCGACCGGCGGCGCCGACATCTTGGAGTTCATCGATGTCGACAGGTACCTCTTGCTTCCCAACACTTCAGGGGCAGCGGACGCCGAGGAAGCGGTGCGTATCGCGCGGCTCGCACGTTCGGCGGGGATGCCGTCCTGGGTGAAGCTCGAGGTCACTCCCGAGCCGCGCTTCCTGCTGCCCGATCCGGTTGAGACGCTGCGGGCCGCCGAGAAACTCGTGGCCGAGGGCTTCACTGTCCTGCCGTACGTCAACGCGGATCCCGTCTTGTCCAAGAGGCTGGAGGAAGTCGGCTGCGCGACGGTTATGCCGCTCGGGTCCTGGATCGGGTCGAACAAGGGGCTTCGAACCCGTGACGCCCTTCGTATCATCATCGACCAGGCGAACGTCCCCGTGGTCGTCGATGCGGGTCTCGGCGCTCCGTCGCACGCGGCCGGGGCGATGGAGATGGGGGCCGACGCAGTGCTGGTCAACACGGCCATCGCTGTTGCCGGTGACCCCGTTGAGATGTCTTCAGCGTTCCGTCTCGGGGTCGAGGCCGGTCGCCGCGCTTTCCTGGCCAAACTCGGACCGAAAAGGGACGAGGCCGCTGCGTCAAGTCCGCTCACCGGATTCCTCGACGCGTGAACAACAACTGGGACGGCTTCGTCGGCCGACCACCTGCGGTGACGTTCTCGAACAAGCTCGGGATGATCCCGTTCGAACGGTTCCTCGTCCACGCGAACGAGGCGAGTGCGAGCATGGTCGACTGCGCGCTCGCGAGGAAGAACGGACAGCGCACCCTTGAGGACTTCGCTGTGCTCCTCTCGCCTGCGGCGGGAGAGCGGCTGGAGGAGATAGCGCAGGCCTCTCACGAGTTGACCATCGCCCGCTTCGGCCGAACCATGCAGATGTACGCGCCGCTCTACGTGTCCAACGAGTGCCTTTCGACTTGCACGTACTGCGGGTTCGCGCGCACGCTGCCGATCGTCCGACGAACGCTGAGCGTCGCAGAGACCCTGCGGGAGGCAAGACATCTGAGGGCGGTCGGATTCCGCTCTGTCCTGCTCCTCACAGGCGAACACGAGAGCGGAACGGGTGTGGAGTTCCTGGAACAACACATACGTGCGTTGACCCTCGAAGTGCCGCAGATCAGTCTGGAGGTGCAGGTCTGGAGCGAGGCCGAGTACCGGCGCCTGGTGGCGGCCGGCGCCGACGGAGTGACGATCTATCAGGAGACCTATCATCCAGAGACCTACTCGCGCGTCCACGAAGCCGGACGCAAGCGCCGCTACCTGTGGCGCCTGCTGGGACCCGAACGCGCCGCCCGCGCGGGCGTGCGCCGCATCGGCATCGGAGCGCTGCTCGGTCTGCATCCCGAATGGCGCTACGACGCCATAGCCACGGCCGCGCACGCCGCGTTCCTCCAGCGGCACGCTTGGCGGTCGGCCGTGAGCGTGTCCTTGCCTCGGATGCGTCCCAGCGAGTCGCACTTCTTGCCGGAACGCCCCGTGACTGATCGCGAACTCACGCAGTACGTCTGCGCGCTGCGACTCTTCCTGCCGGATGCCGGTTTGGTCGCGTCAACACGGGAGCCTGCCTCCCTGCGAGACGGCTTGTTCCGCGTGGGTATCACGCGTACGAGCGCTGGTTCGCACACGGAGCCGGGGGGCTACGAAGAGCCCGACGGGGCAGGGGGGCAATTCGAGACCGCGGATAAGAGAAGTGTCGCGGAGGTCGCCTCATGCCTGCGTTCGCTCGGCTACGAGCCGGTGTGGGAGGATTGGGTCTGTCCGACTGAGGCGGTCGAACGCATGCTGGCGGAGGCTCGATGACCGAGATCGCGGTGCGAAGGGCGGCAGAACCCGACTTCGAGGTGGTGGCCGCGCTTCTCGGCGAACTCGGGCGCACACCGATCTCGGATGAGACGCGGTCATCGTTCAGGTTCGAGTACCTGCGACAGCTGCACGATCCATCTTGCGTGCATCTGGTCGCGGAGAGCGACGGAGAGGTCGTTGGGTTCTGTGTCATGCACCTGCGGCGACGGCTCAGCCGCGTCACACCCGAGGCGTGGATCCCGGATCTGATAGTCACCGAGGCTGCGCGCGGAACCGGAGCGGGCGGCGCGTTGATGGTTCGCGCGATCGAGACTGCGCGCGAGTGGAACTGTCACCGCGTCTGTCTGGAGTCGGGGCATCCGCGGAGCCGGGCCCACGAGTTCTACAGAGGTGGTGGAATGAAAGAGGCCGGCTACTACTACAGCCTGGAGCTGTGAGAAGAGAGACTGCCGCCATGCGCGTGATCGCCAATGGGAAGTCGCGCCTTGCCGAGGAAGGGTGGACGGTAGCCGACTTCATCCGGTCCTTCGGATCGGATCCGCGATACGTCATCGTGGAACTCAACGGGGAACCTCTGGCGCGCGGGCGCTTCGGCGAGATGCGACTCGAGGAGAACGATCGTATCGAAGTAATCAAAGCGGTGGCGGGTGGCTAGTCTGCTCGGCGACCAGCGCCGGGAGCGGCTCGCTGCCTCGCGCCTGTATGTGGTTACGGATGCCCGCGAGGACAAGCACGATCTTCCGGCCTTCCTGGACGCCATCCTGGGCGCCGGTGTCGACATCGTGCAGCTGCGTGAGAAGAAGGCCGAGGCGGGAGACGTCATCAGATATGCGCGGGTGTTTCGGAAGGCCGCTGACAAGCACGGAGCACTCTTCACGATCAATGATCGAGCGGACGTGGCGCTGGCGTGCGAGGCCGACGGGCTGCACGTGGGACAGAGCGACCTTCCCTGTCAGTGGGCACGACGCATCATCGGCCCGGACCTGATCCTCGGTCTGTCGTGCCACTCGCCTGGTGATCACGACAACCTCCCGGCGCAGGTGGACTACGTCACCGCTGGCCCCGTATGGGCTACTCCAACGAAGCCCGATCGCGAGGCGACAGGGCTCGACCTGGTCACGCGGGCCGCTAACAAGGTTCGCCTGCCTTGGTTCGCCATCGGAGGCATCGACGGCGGCAACATACATCAACTGGTTCGGGCCGGTGGGAAGCGCGTCGTGGTTGTGCGCGCGGTGACCGAAGCCGAAGACCCGGTCTACGCAGTGAAAGAACTGCTGTCGGCTCTCCCGAAGGACCGGTAGGGAACTACCGTAGCCATGTCTTCACTATGACCTTGGAGAAGTTCCAGGCATAGCGCAGTGACTTCGGCTTCTTGGATTCGCCGCCGCGCCGTGCCAGGAACGTCACCGGTACCTCGGTTATGCGGGCGTGTTGGCGCAGACCTTCTATAAGTACCTCGGTGCTCCAGAACTGATCTTGAACGAGCACCAACTTCTTCAGCAGGTCGGCGCGGGCGGCGCGGTATCCGCTGGAAGGGTCCGTGATTCGTTGACCTGTCAGCAATGTGACGACCCGTGAGAAGAAGTGAACGCCGAGGTGGCGGATCGTGCTCTCCTTCTCGAAAGCACCCAACAGCCTGGAGCCGTTCACGTAGTCGGCTTCGCCGTCGAGGATGGGCTTGATCATCACGTCCATCTCTTCCGGTCTATGCTGCCCGTCCGCGTCGAGGGTCACGACGATATCGGCGTCCAACTGCAGAGCTATCTCGTAGCCGACGCGCATGGCCAGGCCACCGCCCCTGCGTACCGGATTGGATGGAACGATAGCTCCGTGGTGGCGGGCCACATCGGGCGTTCCGTCGTCGCTGCAGTCGTCCACCACGATGGAGAAGACGTTGTATCCGAGCACCTGTTCCGGCATGTCGTCCAGAACGAAGCCGACGTTCTCCGCCTCGTTGTAGGCGGGGGAGATGGTCGCCAAGCGAGGCTTCGGAGGCAGCGTGTCACGGACCTTCTCCAGATCGACCGTCTTCACGCCGAGAGCTTCAACCAGCATCCGAACCGCCCTGTCGTTGTCGTCTGCGTACGACTGCGCTCGGAGGACCAGCACGAACAGGATGATCACGGCGAAGAGCAGCACCACGATCAGTTGCTGCCCGGTCTTCGGTTCCAGTTGAAGCGCGTTGAGGATGTCGCCGAACTTCCCCTTGGGAAGCAGGGCCAAGGTGATCACGGCGATACCGATTAGCCAGCTGATGATCAGGTCAAGACGGCTGAACGCCCGTTTCCTGTAGCGCAGCACCGAGGAGACCAGCAACGCAACCGCGAAGGCCCCGCCTAGGAGCCTCAGCGCCGGCATCTACGGACGCCAGCGGTCGCGCGGGAGGATGTGGTCCATGATGACCCGATCCTTGTAGCGCCCGATGACCTCGAATATGTGCTCGACCAGCGCTTCCGACAGCAGGTGCGGTTGCAGCCCGAGATCGAGCAGCTTGGTGTGCTGTGGGTTGTAGTAGTGCTCTTCCATCTCGACGCGCGGATTCTCGATGGAGTTGACCGTGACATCCAGACCGACTTCGGCTCCGGCGTGCTTGACGAGCTCCGCCAGCTGCGAGATTGAGAACTGCTCGGTGAACTGGTTGAAGACACGCATCTCCCCGGCAGCCGCGGGATTCAAGGTTGCCAGCTCGACGCACTGAAGAGTGTCAACGATGTTGAGGTAGCCGCGCGTCTGGCCCCCTTTGCCGTAGACAGTGAGTGGATGACCGATCACGGCCTGCAAACAGAAGCGGTTCAGCGCTGTGCCGAACACGTCGTCGTAGTCGAAGCGCGTCGAGAACCGCTCATCCAGCTTGGTCTCCTCGGTCTCGATGCCGTACACGACTCCCTGGTTGAGGTCGGTGGCACGCGTCCCCCATATGCGACAGGCGAAATGGATGTTGTGCGAGTCGTGCACCTTCGACAGGTGGTAGAGGGAGCCCGGCAGCTTCGGGAAGGGCAGGGTGTCCATACGTCCCTTGTGCTCGATCTCGATGTAGCCCTCTTCGATGTCTATGTTCGGTGTGCCGTACTCGCCCATGGTGCCGAGCTTCACGAGGTGCGCGTCGGGCGTGATGTCCCGCATAGCGAAGAGCACGTTCAGGGTGTTGACCACATTATTCTGTTGCGTGAAGACCGCGTGCTCGCGGTCCTTCATCGAATACGGCGCCGACGGTATCTCCCCGTAGTGGATGATCGCCTCTGGCTGGAACTCTCTGAAGACCCCTTCAACGACGTTCCAGTCGCATAGATCGCCCTCGGTCACCCCGATGTCCAGGCCGGTCGACTCTTTCCAGGCCCGCGCACGCGCCGGCAGTGCGTCCATGATAGGAACGAGGCTGTCGGTGCTGGCTTCCTTATGGGCCGTGCGCCTGAGGTAGTTGTCGACCGCGTGGACCTCGTGGCCACGCTTGGAGAAGTACATTGAGGTCGGCCAACCGAGGTAACCGTCCCCGCCTAGCACCAGTATGCGCATCGACTTCCTTTCGAGAGTTTCTGTTGAGGGCTTCGGGGTTTCCGGGTGATTCTACAGGGAGCCGTTGGCCAGGGAGCCGAGATCCTCAAGCACCCGGTCCACCTCCCTGAGCGTGTTGTAGTGGCAGAAGCCAACGCGTACGGCACCACCCGTCTCCTGAAGGCCGAGTCGCTCCATGAGGGCGAGCGCGTAGTAGTTCCCGTCCCACACGAAGATGCCACGTTCGCCCAAGGCCGAAGCGATCTCGCGTGGATGTCTCCCCTCGACCGTCACGGAGAAGGTGGGGGTGCGCTTGCGCGTGAGCGGCACCCCGTAGAGACGGGCCCGCGGGATACTCGCGAGCCCGTCGAGGAATGCGGAAGACAACTGCGTCTCGTGTTCTCGCACCGCGGTCATCCCGGCCACCACGGCGGCTCGGCGCGAGCCGTCGACCGGGGCCCCGAACTCCCGTCCGACCGAGGCGAGGTACTCGACGCTGGCGATGTAGCCCGCCATGCCCTCGTGATCCATCGTGCCGGTCTCGAAGGCCCAGGGGAGATCGTCGCTGGCGGGTCGGACCTTGTAGGGGCGGAGTCTCCGAAGCACATCGGCCTTCCCGTAGAGAAGGCCGATGTGCGGACCGAACACCTTGTACGGCGATGTGACGACGATGTCCGCCCCGATCACCCCGACGTCGAGGCCACGGTGCTGCGCGACATGGACCGCATCCGCCACGGCGATGGCGCCGACTTCGTGCGCCTTCCGGACTATGGCGGGGGCGGGGGTCACGGTGCCCACCGCGTTGGACGCCAAGGTGAAAGCGACCACCCGTGTTCGCTCCGTGATGGCCTCGTCGAGATCGGCCAGATCCAGCGTGCATTCGTCGGTGCGGATATCGACCTGCTTCACGACAGCGCCTGTGTCCTCCGCTATCTCCCTCCAAGGAGCCATGTTCGCGTCGTGATCGAGGGTCGTCGTGACGATCTCGTCGCCGGGGTTCAGGTCGCGACCGAACGCCCTCGATATCGCGAACAGGTGCGTCGTGGCGTTCTGTCCGAAGACCACTTCGTCGTCCGCGCAGCCGAGGAAGTCGGCGGCGGCGGCGTGGGCCTGCAGGATGATGGAGTCGCTTTCGATGCTGGTCGCGAACGTGCCGTGTTCGTTCGCGTTGTGGTTGACTAAGTAGTCGACCGTCGCGTCGATCACGGTTCGGGGGACCTGCGTTCCGCCTGGAGAGTCCGCGAATACGCAAGGTTCGCCGTCCTGCACACGTGCGAGCGCCGGGAAACGGTCCCGCACGGAACTGAGATCGCCTAGCATCGGTTCAAAGCACCATCCATTCGCCCAGACCGGCTTCCAGAGCTCGGGTCAGCGCCAGTGAAGCAGCAGCTACGTCCTGCACGCCGACTCCTGTGAGGTCGCAGACCGTGAGTTGCGAGTCATCCGTCCTTCCCGGCGCTTCGCCAGACGTGATCTCGCCCAGCTCGACCACCTTCCCTGTACCGAGAAGCGAGCGAGCGTGCTGAAGTTCTCCGCGTTCCGCGCATTGCGGACGGCTGTCGGCGGCCAGAACGTCGCAGCGCTCCAGGATCCGCGGATCCAGTTCCTGCTTCCCTGGACCATCGGAACCCAGGGCCGTGATGTGCATCCCAGGGGACAGCCAGTCGTCCTGCACCAGCGGCTCCCGGGAGGCCGTACACGTGATCAGGACGTCGGCCCCGAGAACGGCCTTCTCGACCGAGCGGGCCATGTGAAACGTGGCGCCTTCGGGCAGATCGGGTCGCGCCCTCAGGTCTTCCACGCACGCGAGGGCCCGCGAGGCGTCGCGGCCCCAGATGCGTACCTCGTTGAAGGTTCGCACCCTGGAGAGAGCGTCGAGCTGATAACGGGCCTGTAGCCCAGTGCCGATGACGGCAACGGTCGAGATATCCTCGCGAGCGAGATGCTTCGCCGCGACCCCGCCGGCGGCCCCGGTCCGCTGGTCGGTGATGAAGCCGTGGTCGAGCAGGAAGGCAGCAGGTGCCCCGGTGCGGGCGTCGAAGACGAGGACCAGGCCGTCGTTGGAGGCTAGGTCGAGCGCCCCGTTGCCCGGGAACCCCGATGCGAATTTGATCGCGTAGTGATCGCTGCCGTGGACATAGCCACCCTTCACGTGGATCTCGCCCTCGTGTTCGGGTATATCGAGATGGATGACGGCGGGCAGCTCCGCGCGGCCGGAGGAGTAGGCCGCGAATGCCTCCGAAACAGCGTCGATGCAGGAGGCCATGTCGAGGGAATCTCGCACCTCAGCCTCCCGGAGTATCAGGACCTCACCCATCTGAGTGAAGACTACCTATCTCCGTGCGCTTGGCGCACCCTGACCCGAGGTCATGAGAGCTGTTGCACACTATGGCGGCTCACCGATACGCTCCGACCGACCATCAGGAGGAGGCACAACCATGCGCATCGACCCATTCCTCATGGAGCGCTACCAGTCGTTGTACGAGAACGTGGTGAACTTCAACCTATCGGAGAGTGGAGTCTCGCCGATACGGGTCGAAGAGCTCATCGAGGACGAGGCCGGTCGCGACGCGTTGATGAGCGCGAAGCTCGGGTACCCCTGGGGAAACGGTTCCCCCAAGTTGCGCGCCAACATCGCGAAGTTCTATCCGGGTGCCACGGCCGAGAACATCACCGTGATGAACGGCGGTTCCGAGGCCAACTACACCATCTTCACAGCATTGCTGGACAAGGGGGATCGCGCTGCCATCGAGATCCCCAACTACATGCAGACCTGGGGACTCGGACGGTTCTTCGGCTCGCGCTCCGACGCGTTCCGTCTTGTACACGACGGCGATCGTTGGGCGTTGGACATCGACTCGCTTAAGAAGGCCGTCACCCGCAGGACGAAGGTCGTGCTGGTGACCAACCCGAACAACCCGACAGGCGCGGTGCTGACCCAAGGAGAGATGGACGCCATGGTCGAGGCCGCTCGTCGTGTGGGTGCGTGGTTGGTCGTCGACGAGATCTACCGCGGCGCCGAACTTCGTTCCAGGAATACGTCGCCGACGTTCTGGGGTCGCTACGAGAGGTTGCTGATCACGTCGGGTCTGTCCAAGGCCTTCGGCATGCCCGGTGCCCGTATCGGGTGGGTCGCAGGACCGCCCAAGAAGGTGGACAAGCTATGGGCCTACCGTGACTACACGACGCTGACGCCTTCGGCGATGGGGGACTTCTTCGCGACCATCGCGATGGAGCCGAAACGCCGCGCGCAGATCCTCGCTCGGACCCGGAACATCGTGCGGATGCAATGGCCGATCCTGGAGGAGTGGCTGAAGGCCCACGAAGACATCCTGACTTGGACTCCGCCGGACGCTGGGGCCATCGCCTTCATCGGCTACGAGGCGCCGATCAAGCCGTCGAAGCTCTTCGAGCGGCTGCGTGTGGAACAGTCGGTCCTGGTCAACGGAGCTGACCACTACGGTATGAGCGACAAGGCCAAGTACTTCCGCATCGGTTTCGGCTACGACCCGGAAGTGCTTGCCGAGGGCCTAGCGTTTGTAGGCAAGTTCCTTCGGAGCGTCCGGAAGGTCAAGTAGGGCCCGCCACTGAGCTCCGAACGCGGAGTCTCCCCTGGCAGGTAGATTCCAGGGTGGAGGATCTATCGGGAAAGGAGCATGTTCATGAAGCTCAAGAACGTCGTGAAGATGGTGGCGATCGCTCTGGTCGTGGCTGCTGTCTGGCAGGAGCTCAAGAAGCCGCGCGGGCAGAGGGATTGGTACGGCCGCGTGGCCGGTATCGTGCCCTACGAGTTCCGCCCGCCTACCCCATCGCGCGTCAAGGACGCTATGTGGAACCCGCAGGACGACCGCCTCCTTACTGACACCGTGTTCGGGGTCGGCTGGTCGGTGAACCTGGCTCAGGTGAAGGACAAGCTCTCAAAGCGTACGAACGGAGCCGTCGTCTAGGGCCCGTCGGGCATCGGGTCGCGGCTCTGCACGTATCCCCAGCCGAATCTGCCTTTGATGCAGAGGTGGCCGTTCGTGATGTCGTGGTCGAGCGGGGAAGTCACCTTGACGATGGAGTTGTCCTGAACGTGGAGTTCCAAGTTGCAGCCCACGCCGCAGTACGCGCACACGGTTTGAGTGACCGACTGCTTCGACTCATCCCAGGTTCCGGCTTCCCTCATGTCGAACTCGCTCTTGAACATGAGGGCACCTGTCGGGCATACGCCGATGCAGTTGCCGCAGTAGACGCAGGCGGACTCGGGGAGCTCGATCGCGTACTCTGTTGAAACACGGGCGTCGAAACCCCGACCGGCAACGGCTATGGCGAACGTGTTCTGCGCATCTTCACCGCAGGCTTCCACGCACTTGTAGCAGAGGATGCACTTCGAGTAGTCGCGCACGTAGAGGTCGTTGTCCACCTTGACGGGCTGAGCGACCGTCTGTGCATCGGATCCATGGGGTTCATGGTGGTGCCCGGGGACGGCCGCGTCGCGAGTTCCCGGCCGCCCGGGAGCCGCCGGCTCACCGAAGCGCTCTGGCTTCACGTCGTATTCCTTCATCCAGCGTTTCGTGTCGTCGTTGACGAGGGACATGTCGACCGACGAGGAGAGAAGTTCCAGCACCAGCTTCCGGGAGTGCCTTACGCGATCCGAGTCGCTCTTGATGACCATGTTCTGTTCGACTGGACGGGAACACGAAGGAACCAGCGTCCGCGCCCCCTCGACCTCGACGACGCACACGCGACAGGCGTTCACAGGTGTCAGGTTCTCCAGGTAGCAGAGGGTCGGGGTCTCCATACCTTCCGATCTCAGGGCGCTCAAGATCGTCGATCCCTCGGGTACGCGCAGCGGCTTTCCGTCTATCTCGATATCAACGAGGCGCTTCGGAGGGGCGAGCGGGATCAGGTTGCTCGCGCTCATGCTCGCGCTCCGTCGAACATCCCGAGACGACTTATCGCCGAAGAGATGGCGCTCGAGGCGGTCTGTCCCAATCCGCAGATGGATGCGTCCTTCATGACTAGGCCGAGGTCCGCTAGCAAGGTGAGTTCATCCACAGGGTTCCCGTCTGCTTGCACGAGCCTGAGGAGGGCCTCCTCCTGCCTGACGGTCCCGACTCGGCACGGAACGCACTGGCCGCAGGACTCATCTCGGAAGAACGCCGCTATCCGCAGGAGGATGGCCTTGATGTCGATGGTGTCATCGAAAACCATGACGACACCCGAGGCGAGGCCCACGCCGGAAGCGCGGGCACCTTCGAACGTGAGCGGCATGTCGAGTTCGTCGGGCCTGAGGAACACGCCTGATGCCCCGCCGAGCAGGATGGTCTGAAGGGAGTTGCCTTCGCGGACGCCGCCGGCCATCTCCAGCAGATCTCCCAGCGTCGCCCCGAATGGGACCTCATATACGCCGGGGTTTTCCACGCAACCCGACATACAGAACAGTTTCGGCCCGGTTGAGCCCGCCGTACCGACGGCCGCCATCTGTGGACCGCCTTCTTTCAGGATCTCCAGCACGTTCACCAGCGTCTCGACGTTGTTCACCGCCGTCGGCTTGCCGAATAGGCCAACGTGAACCGGGAACGGCGGCTTGTTACGCGGCTCTCCACGTTGTCCTTCGATGGATTCCATCAGCGCGGTTTCCTCGCCGCAGATGTAGGCGCCGGCGCCCCGGCGCAACTCGATGTCGAAGGAGTAGCCGCGTTCCATGATGTCGTCCCCGAGGAACCCGCGTCGACGCGCCTGTTGGATCGCGCTGTGCAGGCGTCGGGTCGCCTCCGGGTATTCGCCGCGGATGTAGATGTAGCCCTCGTGCACGCCGCATGCGAACCCCGCGATGGTCAGGGATTCGATCACGGCGAAGGGGTCGCCCTCCATGATGACGCGGTCCTTGAAGGTGCCGGGCTCAGATTCGTCCGCGTTGCAGATGACGTAGTGGGGGAGGGAGGGTGCTTGTGAGACGGCGTTCCACTTGACGCCGGCGGGGAAAGCCGCGCCTCCGCGGCCCATCAGTTTGGAATCGACGACCTCTCGGATCACCTCGGCTGCACCGATCATGAGTGCGCGGCGTAGCGCCAGATAGCCGCCTTTCGCTCGGTAGTCGTCTATGGAGGTCGGGTCCACGATCCCGACGCGCGCCAGTAGCCGCAGGTCTTCGTCGCCCGCCTGAGGGGGCGGCGCGATGACTCGCTCGACGGGTGTCGCGCCGCCAAGGACGGCGCCCAGCGAGTCCGCGTCGACGGGGGCCAGGCTGACGTCGACTGCGTCTTCGCCAGCCTTCTGGAGCAGGGCTGCAGGTGCCTTCTCACACAGACCGAGACAGGGACTGCGAAGCCATGTGGCGCCGTCCTTCGCGGTTCCCGGCGGACCGAAACGGTCTTCAAGCCGCCGGCACAGCTCGTCGGCGCCGTTCGTCTTGCAGGCGATGTCGTCGCACACGTGCACGACGGTGCCCGGTCGCTCCGTCGTGGAGAACAGCGCGTAGAAGCTCGCGACCGCATAGGTCTCGGCTGGCGGCACCATGAGACGTTCGGAGACGTAGTTGAGAGCGCCCGGGCTTATCCAGCCGATGCTGTCTTGAACTGCGTGCAACGCCGGCAGCAAGAGGTGCCGCTTCTCGCGAAGATCGTGTCCACCGTGAGCGACCCTCGATGTGAGCGCGTCGCGTTCGCCGCCCCGCCAGCCCGACTCCGGGTCACCCAGCACCGCGTCCACGGCGGTGCGCTCGTCGGGTGATGCCGCGGCGTCGGTGGTCTTCAGGTCCAACTAGACGCTCACCTCGGCCAGCTTCTCGATGCGAACCGCCGCCGCCTTGAACTCCGCTGTTCCCGCTCTCGGGTCCGTCGCGTCGATGGTGATGATGTTCACGTCGACCTCGTCCGGGAAATGGAAGGTCATGAACGCGAGTCCGGGACGGAGTCCTTCATCGATGCGAACCGGCGCTTCGATGGAGCCCCTGCGACTGGTCACCTTCACGACCTCGCCTTCCGTAACACCGTATCGCTGCATGTCCTCAGGAGACAGGTCGAGCGTCTCACCGGTGCGTAGGGGGGAAGCGTACCCGCCCGACTGCACGCCGGTGTTGTATTCGGAAAGCCGGCGGCCGGTCGTCAAGCGGACCGGGAAATCCTCGGTCAGTTCGTCCACCGGAAGCTCGTGCAGCACAACGCTGAAGGGTGCCGGAACCCCGCGCTTCTCAGGGTCGGTCTCCCACAGTCGCCCATGTAGGAAGGATGCGCCGGGGTCGTCCTCGCCGGTGCACGGCCACCGCAAGCCGCCCTCGGTCTCCAGTCGCGCGTAGGTCATGCCGGCGTGATCCGGTGATAGCGAGCGCACCTCGTTCCATACGTTCTCGGCCATCTCATGCGACTCGGAACCGTAGCTCCAGTCACGTCCCAGACGCCGTGCCAACTCCTGGATGATGCCCATGTCGTCCCGCGCATTGCCGGGCGGGTCGAGTGCCTTGCGTACCCGCTGCACGCGTCGCTCGGAGTTGGTGACCGTTCCCTCGGACTCGCACCAAGAAGCTGAGGCCGGGAAGACCACGTCCGCGTACTCGGCGGTCTTGGTCATGAAGATGTCCTGCACGACCATGAACTCCAGTCCTTCCAGGAGTCGGCGGGTCCGTTGGATATCGGCCTCAGATTGGGCCGGGTTCTCGCCGATCACGTAGACCGTGTCGAGCTCACCGCTCTCCATGGCCTCGAACATCTGGGTGAGGTGCATGCCGTACTTCGGGGCTATCTCGCAGTTCCAGGCGGCTTCGAAGCGCGCCCGAGCTGCGTCGTTCTTCTCGATGTCCTGGAACCCGGTGAGTTTGTTCGGGATGGCTCCCATGTCGCCGCCGCCCTGCACGTTGTTCTGGCCGCGCAACGGGTTCACGCCTGCGCCGTAACGGCCGACGTTGCCGGTCAGCAGCGCGAGGTTGATCAACGACAGTACGTTGTCGACCGCGTTGTGGTGTTCGGTGATACCGAGGGTCCAGCAGATCTGCGCCCTGTCCGCGCCACCCAGCTGGTGTGCGAGGTCGCGGATGATATCCGCGGGGACCCCGGTCTCGCGTGAGCCGCGATCGAGGGTCCACGGTTCCACGCTCTCGGCGTACTCGTCGAAGCCGCTGGTGCCGATCTCGATGAAGGTCTTGTTGTGCAGATCGGCTGCGATGATCTCGCGCGCGATGGTGTTAGAAAGGGCGATGTCGGTTCCGACGTCGATGCCGAGCCACACGTCGGCCCATTCGGAAGTGGAGGTCCTGCGCGGGTCGACCGCGTACAGCTTGGCGCCGTTGTGGATGCTCTTCAGGACGTGATGGAAGAAGATCGGATGCGTCTCGCGCGCGTTCGAACCCCATATGACTATGAGATCCGTATCCGCGACCTCTTCGTATGAACTTGTACCGCCACCTTGCCCGAACACTGTCGCCAGACCGACGACGCTGGGAGCGTGTCAGGTGCGGTTGCAGCTGTCGATGTTGTTCGTGCCCATGACCTGACGGGTGAACTTCTGGGCGAGGAAGTTCATCTCGTTCGAGGCCTTCGAGCAACTGAACACACCGAACGACTGCGGACCCTTGTCCCTTGCCCTCGCGAAGCCCTCGGCGGTCCGCGTGAGGGCCTCCTCCCAACTCGCGACGCGGAGCGATCCGTTCTCACGGACCATGGGTTCCGTCAGCCGAATGTGGCGCTGCTTCATCCGGTTCGCCTCCCTTGGTTCCGGCCTTGTTTCCCACCCTGATCTGGCCTTGATCTGGCCCTGACTCACGAGTCAGTATAGAGGACGGCGTGTGTCCGATTTAGGCCCACCCGAGGGGTGTCTTCCTTCGAGATGTGTGTAGCCAAGGGAAGCTTCCCGACTTGCGCTCCCTCTGTGGCCAGCTCATGTTTCCGTGATGAGCGTTCCCAAGGTGATCCTTCTCACGGGGATCCCCGGCGCAGGCAAGACAACGGTTTCGAATGCGCTGGCGTCGCGCTTCGAGCGTGGGGTCGCGATCGAATCCGATTGGCTCCAGGAGATCATCGTGTCGGGTGGACTCTGGCCTGATGAGGAACCGCACGATGAGGCGGAGCGGCAACTGACCCTCAAAGCGCAGAACGCGGCGCTGCTGGCAGACAGGTTCGCCGACGCCGGCTTCCTTCCTGTGATCGATGACGTGATCCCAGGAACCCACCGCCTCGGCATCTACCTGGAGGCTCTTTCGTCGCGCCCGGTAGTTCTCGTCGTCTTGGCCCCCCTCTCGAAGTGGCGTTGGCCCGTGACACGAGTCGTGGCTACAAGGAGGTCGGCGACATGTGGGCTCATCTGGACGCCGAGATCCGCGAGAAGCTCGACGGTGTCGGCCTGTGGCTGGACACGCAAGCCCTGACCGTGGATGGAACCGTCGATGCGATCCTGGCGAGACTCGACGAAGCCGTATCGGATCGCTAGCTCCATCCGGCTCCAGCACCCTGCTCTTTCAGGTTCTTTCAGGGGTTCTCGCTCGGCAGCTTTTGTCACTCTTGACCTTTGTCGGACCCCGGGTGTAACTTCTCCTTCCTGAGTCGAACATATGTTCGATTATCTCCGTAGGGACGGAAGGAAGTGACGGAGATGTCAAAGCGATACGAAGACGACGTTCTGGTGGAAGAGGACGCGGGGATGCCGTTCTCGTTCACCTGGAGGGGGAATAGATATGTAGTGGCCGACGTGATCGGCAAGTGGCGCATCGAGGGGCGTTGGTGGGCCGACGGCCGCGATAGGGAGTACTGGCGTATAGAAGCCAAAGGTGGTGCGGTCTGGGATCTGTATCACGATCGCCTGGCCAGCCGCTGGCATCTCGAACGTCTGTGGGATTGAAGCCCCGTGCGTGCGCCTCCGTGAAGTACTAGGTCAGACGGCGTTCGCACCGTGGCTTCCTCCTTCGTTCATCTCGATGTCCGTTCGTACTTCTCCATAAAGGAGGGGGCGTTCTCACCCGAGCACCTAGCCAGACGCGCGGCCGAACTCGACATGCCCGCAGTGGCGATGGTCGACCGCGACGGCCTCTACGGCGCGGCGCGGTTCGCCGTAGCTTGTCAACGCGAAGGTGTCCGCCCGATCCTAGGCGCCTCGCTAACGCTGGCAGGTGAGCGCGTCGGTCCGAGGGCCTCGCGGAGAGGGGTTGGGGATGGACTGGCAAGCGGAGCGAGGCCCCCGGACCTTCACATCGTCCTCCTCGCCCGCGACACGACCGGCTACGCCAACCTGTGCCGGCTCATCACTGACGCGCACTTGATGGGTGAGCGAGGCGAACCTGAGCTCGCACCCGCGCAGGTATGCGCGCACGCGAACGGGCTGACCGCATTGCTAGGTAGGCGCTCGCCTTCGGGCGCGCTCGCTTTGCGCGGACAGATGGACACCGCGCGCCACACGCTCGAGCCCTTCCGCGAAGCGTTCGGCGAGAACTGTTTCGTTGCGGTCGAGGATCGGATGGAGGCGGAGTCCTCCGCCGAGATCCGCACGATGCTGCGACTCGCGGACAGCACGGGCACACCTGTGGTGGCCACCAATGCCGTTCGCTACCTGGTTCCCGAGGACGCGTTCTTGGCAGACGCGCTGGAGTGCATGAGGCGCATCGTCCCGATCGCGTCGAACAACGTCACGCGCACCAATTCCGAGGGTTACTTCAAGTCCGCGCCGAAGATGCGCGAGCTGTTCTCCGAGCGCCCGGATCTGTGCGACGCGACGCTCGACATAGCGGCGCGCTGCACCTTCGACATCGGGCTCAAGCAGGTGCATTTCCCTGAGTTCCCGACACCGGTGGGGCGCTCGACAGCGTCGGTGCTCTCCGAGCGCTGCTACCGGGGGATAGCAGCCCGCGGCATGGAGCCGACCCAGCAGGTGGGCGACCGCCTAGAACACGAACTGGCGATGATCGACCGGATGGGTTACCCGGCCTACTTCCTGACCGTCGCCGATATAGTTGACGACATCCGCGCGATGGGCATCCACTGCGCGTGCCGGGGGAGCGCCGCGGGTTCGCTCGTCACCTACCTGACGGGCATCTCGGACGTCGATGCCGTGCGTCATAACCTCTCCTTCGAACGGTTCCTGAACCCGCTGCGCGACGAGCTCCCAGATATCGACATCGACGTGGAATCCGCGAGACGAGAAGACGTATACGACATGGTCCTTTCGCGCTACGGCGATGACCGCGCTGCCTGCGTATCCATGATCGACACCTACCGCGCCCGATCGGCTGTACGCGAGGTCGGCAAGGCGCTAGCGCTGCCCGAGACCGAAGTGGGCATCGTCGCGAAAGCGTTCCCGCACATAAGCGCGCACCGCATGCGCGAGGCGCTCGAGGCCCTGCCCGAGCTGGCTGGCTCCAACATCAACGCGGGGCAGCTTGAGCTGCTCTTCCGCGTGGCTGAACGTCTTAACGGTTTCCCGCGCCACGTCGCGTTGCACCCCAGCGGCATCGTGCTGTCCAACGACGACCTCGGTGCGCGCGTGCCGCTGGAGCGCTCGTTCCAGGGCTACCGCATGATCCAGGCCGACAAGGACGACGTAGAACTGCTGGGATACCTAAAGCTCGATGTCCTCGGTATCCGGATGCTCTCCGCGATGCGTCACGCGCTCGACGAGATAGCGCGAACCGAACATCAGAAGGTCGATCTGGACCGCGTCCCTCTCGACGACGAGCCCACCTTCGAGCTCATCCGGGATTCCGACACCGTAGGTTGCTTCCAGATCGAGTCTCCCGGCCAACGCGAGTTGCTCCAGAAGTTCCAGCCCACCCGCTGGGAAGACCTCATCGTGGACATATCACTGTTCCGGCCGGGTCCGGTGAAGTCCGACATGATCGCGCCGTTCCTCAGGCGCCGCCACGGCTACGAAGCGCCGGTCTACGCCCACCCCGCGTTGAAGCCGGTTCTGCGCGAGACCAACGGCGTCGTCGTCTTCCACGAACAGGTGATCCGCTCACTCGAGGCCATTGGAGGCTACGACCCCTCATACGCCGACTACATCCGTCGTAACCTCGATAACGACGAGCTCTTTCCGGAGCTGCGCGCCGACTTCATGACCCGCGCCGCCGACCGCGGCGTAGATGCCGACGCCGCCGAACGCGTTTGGAGGGAACTCGCCGCGTTCGCCTCCTTCGGATTCTGCAAGGCGCATGCGGCTGCGTTCGCCGTGCCGACCTACCAGTCCGCCTGGCTCAAGACCCACTACCCCGCCCACTTCCTGGCTGGTGTCCTGACCCACGACCCCGGCATGTACCCCCGCCGCTTGATCCTCGAAGACGCGCGGGAACACGGCATCGCGATCTTGCCTCTCGACGTCAATCGCAGTGAACCTGAGTATGTGGTTGAGGTTGTGGCGTCGGCATCGACGCCTGCGGAGGGCTCGCGTCCTCACTGCTCGGACCGCCCTTCGGGCGGCCTCGACGACGCTGTGGCGCGACCCTCCTCCGGCTGCTTTGCTAGTAGCGACTACGGCATCAGGCTCGCGCTGAATGAAGTACATGGCATCAGCGACGCCGAGATTAGGTCGATCCTTGAAGCTCGCGCGGACAGGCTTTTCCGCGACCTGGGTGACTTCACACGACGCGTACAGGTTTCGCAACCCGTAACGGAGGCGCTCGCGCATACGGGTGCGTTCGATGCGCTGGACCCCGGCATCAGGACGCGACGGGATCGGTTGTTCGAGGCGATCACCACAGAGCCACAGCATGAAGGTGAACAACTCGCACTGGCGGTCTACGAACCCGTAACGACAGCGCTTCCCGAGTACTCTGATGCCGAGAAGGTCAGGGCGGAACTGGATGTGCTGGGCCTCGACGCCTCGCGGCACATCATCAGTTTCTTCGAGCCGTTGCTAGCGGACTTGGGCGTGACGCGCTCGCGGGATCTGTACAAGATGCGCGCCAATACCCCCGTCGTGGTCGCAGGTGTGAAGGTTTCCTCGCAGACACCGGGGGTTCGCAGCGGACAGCGGATCATCTTCCTGACCCTGGATGATGCGACCGGCCCGGTCGAGGTCGTCGTGTTCGAGTCTGCGCAAGCCAAGTGCGCCCGCATCGTCTTCCACTCGTTCGCGTTGGCGGTGTCCGGGACCCTTCGCCGCACGGGGGTGAAGGGGGTGAGTATCCTCGCTGAGGAAGCGTGGGACCTGGTTGCGCTGAATCGAGCGCGTGCCGAGGGAGACCTCGAGCGAGCCATGCGCGAGCGTACTATCGGCGGAGCGACCAGCAGCAAGCGATTGTGGCATGCGAGCCCGGGATCGGCGGGATAGGGGATGAACGAGGAACCGCAGGACCCGGGACATCGCGCCCCGGACGACACATCGGAAGAGCTGTCGCTCGAACGCATAACCCCACGCGGCGGAGCGCTTCCCATGCACCTCTTCCTGAATCGGCCGTTCCTCTGGTTGCTCCTCGGGCAGATGGTCTCTGCCGTCGCGTTCTGGGCACTGCTGGCCGCGGAGTTCTCGGACGCCGCCTTCAGGTTCCATGCCACGCCGACGCAGCAGTTCGTCCTTTGGGGAGCGTTCTCCGCACCGTACGTTCTGCTGACGCCCTTCCAGAGCATCCTCGTCGACCGCTGGAGCCCGAAGTGGATGAACTTCATCGGCTACGTGATGCTGCTGTTGGCGATACCGTCGGCGCTGTACGGCCACTCGATGGCTGCCCTGTACCTCTCGATGTTCTTCATGGGGATCGCAGATGCGGCGATCCACCCTGCGGGGTCGGCTCTGACCGGGTTGTTCGTAGAGGAGAAGGACCTCGTGCGGGCGAACGGGATGCTTTCCGCCGGACTCCAGATCTCCGGGATCATCGGCATGATCGCCTGCGGGATCCTGATCGGTTCGTCGCACGAGACCAGGGGCGTCTACCTGATGACCCTCGCGTCGGCATTGCTGTCGTTGCCGTTCTTCGCGCTCATCCAGGACAAGCGCCACGGCAGGGAGATGCCCGCGATGACGCTGCGCGATCTGGCCGACGGCGCTGTCACGGCGGTGCGCCATCCGGAACTGCGCTTGCTCATGATCCTGTCCACCGCGATGTTCATCGCCATCGCCGTGTTCGTGTCGCTGGAGCCTCTCTTCATCAGGAACACCATCCACCTGAAGCAGCAGGCCGTCTCGTTCATATGGGCGGCCCACTCGGTGGGCGCGCTGATCGGAGCGCTCGATCTCACCAGGACCAAGGAAGGCCATGGCCGTGAGCTGGGTTTCGTCGGTCTGGCGTTCGTGATGGCCGGGGTGGGCGCGCTCCTCTACGTGGTCGGAGCGACCTACCTCGCGGCTCTGGTCGGCAGCGCCATGATGGGCGTCGGATTCACGAGATTCTTCGCCCCGTCGTTGGCGCTCATCCAGAGGGCCTCGACGCCCGAGAAACGAGGCCGCGTGACCAGCGTGTTCTTCGTGCTCGAAGAGAGCACGGGGCTGTTCGCGGCTCTAGCTTTCGCGGCGCTCGCGCTTCCTACCAAGGCGGTTCAGCCGATCCTCATCGCCGGTTCGGGATTCATGGTCCTGGTCGGCCTCGGGGCCCTGTACGCCATCCGTCGAAGGGCGGCGAAGGATGAACAGGCCGCCTGAGCCGATAGTCCACGTGGACCTCGACGCGTTCTACGCGTCGGTCGAGCAACTGAAGGATCCGTCGCTTGCGGGCAAACCGGTGGTCGTCGGCGGCACCGGAAACAGGGGCGTCGTTTCCGCGGCGTCCTACGAAGCGCGGCGGTTCGGGATCCACTCCGCGATGCCGGTGGTGCGAGCGCGGCGCCTTTGTCCGGATGCGGTTTTCGTTTCGCCCGATTTCGAGTCGTACCGCACCTACTCGAACCGCTTCCGAGAGATCCTCCTGTCGTTCACCCCCTTCGTCGAGCCTATCTCCATGGACGAGGCGTTCCTCGATGTCGCGGGTGCCACGATGCTGTTCGGGTCTTCCGAAGAGATAGGTGCTGCGGTTCGATACCGCGTTCGGGATGAACTGGGCCTGGCGTGTTCCGCAGGGGTGGCGCCGAACAAGTTCATCGCCAAGGTTGCATCTGACGAAGCCAAACCGGACGGGATGCTCCTCGTGCGGGCCGACGAGGTAGTCGACTTCCTCAGGCCGCTTGCCGTGGGCAAGCTCTGGGGGGCGGGGGAGAAGACCGTCGAAGTGCTCGCGAGACTCTCCATCAGAACCGTCGGAGACATACTCACGGCTCCGCCGGTGGTCCTTTCCAGGTTGCTCGGCGAATCTCAGGCTCGGCATCTGGCGGGGCTCGCCCGCGGTTCGGACGATCGTCCGGTTGTCCCGTACGAAGCGCCCAAGTCCGTGAGTCACGAGGAGACCTTCGGGCGAGACGTAGATGACGAGGAGGAGCTGCTGAGGGAGATCCTCGCACTCTCGTACAAGGTGGGAGCTCGCCTTCGGGCGGGCGGATATCGGGCGCGCACCGTGGCCCTCAAGATCCGTCTGGCTTCCTTCACGACGATGACAAGGTCGAAGACCCTTCAAGCGCCGACGGACCTGGCCGCAGACATCAACGGGGTCGCGGAGGGCCTCTTCCGTGCCGTCCCGGGAACCAGGCGCAGGGTGAGATTGTTGGGCGTGGCAGCTACGGGACTCGTGCCTGCGGGCGAGGAACAGCTGGCCCTATTGAAGGGGGACCGCTGGGGCGACTTGGAGCGGACAGTCGATCGCATCGACAGGCGATTCGGCAAGGACACGGCCTTCCCTGCGGCGCTTCTCGACAAAGGCAGAAGGAGCGGGAACGATGGCCCTCCCCCCAAAGGTTCAACGTTTCTATAATGGTGTAGGAAGCGAGCTGATCCGCAGGCGGAGGGTATCGGGTGCCACTTTCAGAACACGAGCAGCGCATCCTCGAAGATATCGAGAAGAGGCTGTCGGAAGACGACCCGCGGCTAGCGCAAGCGGTTTCCAGCACTTCCCTCTACTCCCATGCGGCTCGGCGCATCCGTTGGGCGTCCCTCGCATTTCTCGGCGGCTTCACGATGCTGATGCTGTTCTGGCTGAGCATGTGGGTTGCGCTGGCCGGATTCGCCGTGATGTTGGTGTCCGCTCTGCTCGTCTACGGATACTTCAAACGGATCGGTCAGGACCAGTTGCGATCGATCCAACGCGGTGGGGGTTTCTCTCTTCCGGCGCTTCTACTGCGCCTAACGAAGAGGTTCCCGAGCAAGTAGTATCGCGGATAGCCCGTTCGGGCTCTTGCTAGATGCAAGCGTTTCAGGGTTTACTATGCAGCACCTTCCCCAAAGTGCCAGAGGCGTCGCGTGCATGTGAGGTGCGCCGACCTCGGCGATGTTGGGTCTACACAGGTCGAGTCGGCGGGGGAGTACGCGCTAGATGGAAGGGTTCACCGCACATCAAGCAACGAAGTTCACTGGGTGCACTCCGCGGCAGTTGCGCTACTGGGACAGCATCGGACTGGTCGAACCGTCCGTGCAGGCAACCGGCGGCCGACCGGGGGTGCCGCGACTGTATTCCTTCCGTGATCTGGTAGCTCTCCGCGTCGTGAAATCCCTGCTAGATGGCGGTATGTCGCTTCAGCGGGTCCGCCGAGCATGGGAGTACTTGAACGACGTCGCGGATCTGGAGCAGCACCTTTCGGACGTCAAGCTCGTGACCGATGGTCAGAGTATCTTCAAGATCTGTCGACGCGACGGCGAGGTGCTTGATGCGTTGAGAGAGGGTCAGATGGCATTCTTCGTCGAGATCGGCGAGATAGCGCGCAGTGTCGAGGCCGGCGTCACCGAATTCCAGCGCGATCGGGATCGGTTCGTTCGAGCCCTCAAGGATGCGGCCCGGGACATCAAGACCGGAACCTAGGTCGCTGGCGGGCGGAGCCCCCTGGTTCACCGCCGAGGGATCGCTGAGACGCGGCAGCGAGCAAGGGTTGCACAAGGGTTCAGACGGCGGGGGCCGGATCCCTGGGTCTGGACACCCCGCGCGGCCCCTTTTTCGCTCAGAAGGCATCCTCGCTTCATGGGACCCGGCCACATCCGCCGCCTAGTTCAGGATTACACCGTTGTTATTCACCGGAATCAAGCACCTCGGCGGTGGTTCGCGGCGCGAGTTCTCGAGGGGGCGTTGCTATACTCGCCACCATCTGCAGCTATGGGAAGAGCCCTCGTTCTTAACGGTTCCAACCAACCCCTCGCTGTCGTGCCGGCGCGAAGGGCGGTGGTGCTCGTCCTGAAGGACAAGGCCGATGTGGTCTGCTCGAACGGGATGGTGTTCAGGTCTGAGAGCCTCCGGATCGAGGCGCCGTCGGTGGTACGACTCAGATACTTCCTGAAGGTGCCCTATCGGGCCCACACGGCACTCACCAAGAGGGCGGTCTTCGCTCGGGATCTGTGGGCCTGCCAGTACTGCGGCGGCCCGGCCGAGAACGTGGACCACGTGGTTCCGAAGTCAAAGGGCGGTCCCCACTCTTGGGACAATGTCGTGGCGGCGTGCCGGAGATGCAACTCAAGGAAAGAGAACCGAACGCCCAACGAGGCGGGCATGGGTCTGGCACGCAAACCCTTCGTGCCCTCGGACGGGTTCAAGCTTTCGCTGGGCCGCCTGGAGCCTGACTGGGAGCCCTTCCTGTAGAGGACCCGATTGGGGCCACGCGGGCCGGCGGATGCCTGCCCTGTCATCTCAGAAGAAAGACCTCTAGACCCCTTCTTCCTGCCCGATCCTCTTGACTTGGTGGAGTGAAAGTGGGATAACAGCGGAGTATTAGTGGAGGAGAAGGGGAGGACTACGCTGCTGTGGCCGGTCTATTCGGTACGCACCGCTACCAGTTGGACCCCAAGGGGCGCATGTCCCTGCCCAAGGGGTTCCGCGAGGCGTTCGCAGACGGTGCCTACCTGACCCTCGGTTTCGACGGTTGCGTCTGGGTGTTTCCGATCGACGAGTGGGCCCGTCGCAGCGAGGAAGTGAAGTCGCGACCCCTTTCCGACGCACAAGGTCGTGCTCTTGGCCGGCTCTTCTTCGGCAACGCAGAGACGGTTGAGCTCGACTCTCAGGGCCGCCTGATCGTGCCGCAGCGTCTACGGACGCAGGCCGGCATAGGTCGCGAGGCAGTCGCGGTCGGCGTGGACGACCACCTGGAGATCTGGGACGGAGATGCCTGGAAGCGCTACGAGGACGTTCACGAAGTGGCGTACCGGGCCGGAACGCTAGGGGAATAGATGAACGGAACGCTGATCAAAGAGGTGGGTCAGAGCTTCTCCCTTCTGATCATGTCGGGCGCGGTCATGGGCGCCTGGGTGGGCCTAGGCCTCCTGATGGTTCATCTGTTGGGGTGAATGACCCATGGCTATCAGGGGAAGAACGGCGGTCGGGTGGGCCACACCAGCCTGTGATGCTTCACGAGGTGCTCGAGTTCCTGGGGGGGCGACTTCGAGTGCTAGACATGACGATTGGGGCGGGCGGACACGCAGAGGCTCTGCTCGACGCGGGAACAGAGTCGCTTACGGGCGTGGACAGAGATCCCGTGGCGCTGCAGCTGGCGTCGGAACGCCTCATACGTTTTGGATCCAGATTTGTACCGATCGCTGCGACCTTCGCCGAGCTACCACCGATGGAACCTGTCGATGGGGTGCTCTTCGACCTGGGCGTGTCGTCGATGCAGCTAGACGATCCGGCAAGAGGGTTCAGCTTTCGCGAAGAAGGACCGCTTGACATGCGCATGGGACCGGAGGGCGTCGGCGCCCGAGAGTTGGTGAACACAACGTCGGAAGAGGAGCTAGCCGACATCCTCTTCCTCTATGGCGAGGAGCGTCAGTCGAGGAAAGTCGCACGCGCGATCGTTCGCGCCCGCGAGCGATCGCCGATCGAGACCACGTTTCAGCTGACTTCCGTGGTCGCGAGTGCGGTCGGGAAGCGCCCGGGAGGCCCCCATCCCGCGCGCCGTACTTTCCAGGCGCTCCGAGTCGCGGTCAACCGGGAGCTCGAGGAGCTCACCGCCTCCCTTCCCCAGGCGGTTGATCTCCTCGCTCCCGGAGGCCGCATAGTTGTCCTCTCGTACCACTCCCTCGAGGACAGGGTGGTGAAGCGCTTCTTCCTGGGTGAAGAGCGGTTGAGGATCCTCACCAAGAGACCCCTGCGGCCGACCGAAGAAGAGGTAGCACGCAACCCGCGCTCGACAGCGGCGAAGTTGCGTGCGGCAGAACTGGCCGAGAAGGCCGCGTGAGTACCCCTGCGCGACAGGTTCGGGTCCGTCCGGCTCCCAAGCCGCGGACCCGAACCACCCCTTCGCCCGAACTCCCTGGGAGGAGGTCGCCCCGGAAGCAGCCGCTTCGGGTGGTTCGATCGACGAAGAAGCGCAAGCCCCTGGCCTTCTACGTGATGGCCATCGCCGTCGTCGGTGCGATGGTGTTCGGTCTGGCCGCGACGAATGTGCTTCTGGCGCAGGGGGCCTTCAAGATGCGAGCCCTGGCCCTTGAGCAGGCTCGGTTGCGGCAGCAGAACGGCGAGTTGCGCCTGAGTGTCGCAGGCCTCAGCACGCCGAATCGTATCGCCAGAGAGGCCAGGGAGATCGGCCTCGTGCTTCCGGATGTTGTCGAAGTGGTGCACAAGAACGGTTCGCGTGAGTCGGGTGATGCAGAGCCCGGCCCATCCAAGTCGACTCCGGTCAGCACCCCTTCGAAGCCGGACGGGAACGAGTGACGCGCCCTCCCCTGAAGCGTCTCGGCATCCTTCTGGTTCTCTTCTTCTTCGCGATGAGCGCGATCGTTGTTCGCCTCGTCTTCCTCCAGGTGCGTGACGCTCAAGCCTTGGAGACGCGCGGCGAAAGTCAGCGGATGAGAATGGTACCCCTGCCTGCGATGCGGGGCGCTATCACGGATCGCTACGGACGGGAACTGGCCCTTTCTCTGGAAGCGCAAGCTGTGTACGCCGACCCTCGGTACGTCAGCGATGCAGCGGCCGAGGCCGACAAGATGGCTCCGCTCTTGGGCGTGCGTCCGGCTCAGCTCCAGGGTCAACTCACCGGAGAGGGGAGCTTCGTATATGTCGCTCGCCAGGTCGATCAGTCGGTGGCTGACAAGATCGCAGCACTGGAACTCCCCGGGATCGGGTTCCTGCGCGAGAGCAAGCGCTACTACCCTTCGGGAGCGTGGGGGGCACCGCAGGTGGTCGGGACCGTGGGAGTGGGGTCGACGGATGCGTACGACTACCCGCAAGGAGGTCTGGAGCTTGCCTACAACGATGTGTTGGCGGGCAAGGACGGAGAGAAGCAGATAGAGCTCGGGCGCGACGGCAACCCGATACCGCAGGGGGTGGCCACCATGACGCCCGCTATCGCCGGGCAGAACATCGTCACCACGATAGATCCCCAATTGCAGTACCAGGCCCAAGTCGCTCTGGATGAGGCTGTCGACAGCAATGGGGCCAAAGGCGGAACCATCATCATGATGGACCCAAAGACGGGAGAGGTGCTGGCGATGGCCACCTACTACCCGACGAGAAAGGACGCTAGCAAACAGGCCGAGATCGACCGCACCACCGATCCCGCGGTGACCAACGTCTACGAGCCGGGGTCGGTGAACAAGGTGATAACAGTCTCAGCGGCCATAGAGGAGAAGAAGGTCCCGCTCGATGAGGTGTTCCACGTGGCGGACTCCTACACCACCTATGGGTTCACGATCCATGACGCCGAACCACACCCGACGGAGCGGATGATGCTCGGCGACATAATCACTCACTCGAGCAACGTGGGCACCATCATGGTAGCGCACGAGCTGGGCCCGGATCTCATGGCGACCTACTTCGCTCGGTACGGATACGGCCAAGAGACCGGTATCGGACTCCCGGGCGAGTCCGCCGGGCTGCTGCCGCCACGCTACAACTGGTCCGGCGTGAGCATGGCGAACCTACCGATAGGCCAGGGCGTCGCGGTGACCCCTCTTCAGATGGTGAACGTCTACGCTACCGTTGCGAACGGGGGTGTTTGGACGCAGCCGCAGTTAGTCAAGGGCACGATAGATACGGCAGGTACGTTTCAGCCCGCAGCGGCGCCCATCAGGCGGCGCGTTGTTTCCGAGGCCACGGCGCGCACTGTCACCGGCATGCTCGCCCATGTCGTCGCTTCAGGAACAGGCACTGCGGCGCAGATCCCCGGCTACTGGGTGGCGGGGAAGACGGGCACGGGCAAGGTCCCCGACCCGGTGAACGGCGGATATCTCGACAAGTACGTGGCGTCGTTCATAGGCTTCCTGCCGGCGAGCGACCCCAAGATCGTGATCGGTGTGATCATCGATCAACCTTCCACGCAGTACTACGGTGGATTGGTCGCGGCTCCTGTGTTTCAGCAGCTGGGCAAGCAGGCGATAGCGCGCCTGAGGATCGCTCCAGGCGAGCATCCGGACTTCCCGCCCAGCGCGATGCATGGGCGTTGAGAGGGGTTGCCTTGCGTTCGCTCCTCAGTGACTTGCTCGGTGGATCGAGCGATATCCAGGTTCGCGGTGACCGCTCGGTAGTCGTCACCGACGTCGCATACTCGTCCACCGCGGTTCTCCCAGGATCGCTCTTCTTCTGTGTGGAGGGCGCGACAGCTGACGGCCACGACTACGCGGTCGATGCGGTTGCGCGAGGAGCCGCAGCCCTGGTTGTGGAGCGCTGGTTGGATATCGTCGTGCCGCAGGTCTTGGTGCCGAGTGTTCGCTCAGTGATGGGGCCGGTCTCCGCAGCGTTCTTCGGCGACCCTGCCTCGCAGATGAGTGTCGTGGGTGTCACTGGAACCAACGGGAAGACCACGACCACATATCTGTTGGAGTCGATCTTCAAGGCAGCCGGGGTTTCTGCCGGGCTGATCGGAACAACCGGCACCAGGATATCGGGACAGGAGCTGCCTACCGAGCACACGACCCCGGAGTCTCCCGATCTGCACAGATTGCTGCGCCGCATGTTGGACGCGCGCGTCGGTTCTGTCGCCATGGAGGTGTCCTCTCACGGGTTGGCCCAACATAGGGTCGACGGCATCCGCTTCTCCTGCGCGGTCTTCACTAACCTTTCCCAAGATCACTTGGACTACCACTTGACGATGGAGGACTACTTCCTGGCGAAGGCGAGATTGTTCACCCCCGGAATGGCCAAGCGGGCCGTGGTCAACAACGATAGCCCGGACGGCCGCCGACTTGTGGGCGGAGAGCTTCCCACGGTCACATTCGGACTGCGCGAAGGGGCGGACATCAGGGCAACGGCAGTCGAGGCAACCGCGTCTGGTATCTCCTTCGAAGTGGATGGCGTTCGCGTCGAGTCTCGGCTGAGGGGGATGTTCAACGTGGAGAACTGTCTTGCAGCTTTCGCTGCCGCTCGCTCCCTCGGCATCGACGACGATTCCACGGTGCGAGGCCTCGTCGCGGTTCAGGGGGTCCCAGGACGTCTCGAGCCAGTTGATGAGGGGCAAGGGTTCGCGGTCTTGGTCGACTACGCCCACACCCCGGATGGGGTCGAGAACGTCCTCCGTGCGGCGCGGTCGTTGACCGCGCGAAGGCTGATAGTAGTGTTCGGATGTGGCGGAGATCGCGATCGCGGCAAGCGACCGCTGATGGGGCGCTCGGCGACGAGTCTGGCCGACCTCGCGATAATCACCTCCGACAATCCCAGGCGCGAGAACCCTGCGGAGATCATCGCGGACATCGAGGTGGGCGCGCGGGAAGGCGGAGGCGCCTACGAGATCGAGCCCGATCGGCTTCAAGCCATTCGGGTGGCGTTGAGTTCGGCTCGCCCCGGCGACGTCGTGGTCATCGCCGGGAAGGGTCACGAGACCGGGCAGCAGTTCGCCGATCACACGATCCCGTTCGACGATCGGGTGATCGCAGGTGAGGAATTGCGAGCCTTGCGAGGAAGAGGAAGTTGAGAACCTATCTGCTGTCTCAGTTGGCCGAAGAGATGCACGGCCGATCGCTCGGCCATGATGCGACTGTCTCGTCTGTCGCTGTCGACAGCCGAACGGCGACGCCGGGATCCCTCTTCTTCGCCATCGTCGGGGAACACGCGGACGGTCACATGTTCGTGGAGGAGGCTAGGCGGCGCGGGGCGGCGGCCGCAGTTGTGTCTCGGCCCGAGGGGGTCGGAGGCCCCGCGGTAGTCGTGAAGGACACCATCGAGGCCTTGACGGATCTGGCAGCGTTGGACCGGCGTATGTCGGACGCCAGGGTGGTGGGTATAACGGGGTCGTCGGGAAAGACAACGACCAAGGACCTCGTCGCCGCGGTTCTACGGTCGCGATTCGAGGTCCGGGCCAGCCCCGGCTCATACAACAACGAGATCGGGCTTCCCCTGACGCTTCTGGGAGGAGGCCCCGGCACCGAAGTGGTCGTCTGTGAGATGGGCTCTCGGGGAATCGGGCACATAGCGGAGCTGTGCCGTGTAGCGTCACCAGACGTAGGCATAGTCACGAACGTCGGGGTCGCGCACATGGAGTTGTTCGGGTCCCTGGAGAACGTGATCGACGCGAAGGCGGAACTGGTGCAGAGTCTGGTGCAGAGCGGCACTGCGATCATCTCGGCCGACGACCCAGTGGTCCGCACTTTCGGGGCGCGCACTCAGGCGCGAGTGATCACGTACGGTCAGTCTCCCGATGCCGATGTTCGGGCGGAGAACCTCGAGTTGTCGGACCGAGGCTTCGCCTGTTTCGATATCGTCCACGATCGCGACCGTGTACCGGCGGAGCTGTCGATCCCGGGCGAGCATATGGTGTCCAACGCATTGGCTGCGGCGGCGGCCGCAGCGGTATTCGAGATACCGCTCGCGGATGTTGGGGAGGCACTTCGGACAGCGCGTATATCGTCGTGGAGGATGGAGACCTTCGAGAACGCTTGCGGCGTCATCATCGTGAACGACGCCTACAACGCCAACCCGATGTCCATGGCCGCCGCCCTGAAGACCGCTCGATGGATGGCGCGGAGTTCTCGGATGGCCGCGGTTCTTGGAACGATGGCAGAGCTCGGTTCGGTTTCCCACGAGGAGCATGAACGGATCGGGGAGTTAGCGGCGCGCTTGGGCGTGGAGCGATTGATCCTGGTGGGGGGAGAGGCGGAGACCATCGCGGCCGCAGCGATCCGGGAGGGCGTGGAGCCCCAGGATGTCGTGCTGTGCGAGGACCCCGACCAAGCCATGCGCGAAGTGAAGGCCTGGGCGGAGAGAGGGGACGTGGTCCTCTTCAAGGCGTCGAGGGTTCTCGGCCTCGAGAAGCTCGCCGAGGCGATGCGATGACAGGCATCCTTCTTGCGGCGGCCATCGCCCTGCTAGTGACACTTGCCGGCACACCAGTGGCTATCAGATTGTTCCGTATCTGGGGTTGGGGACAGCACATCCGAGAGGACGGGCCCCACACGCACCTGGAGAAGATGGGCACTCCCACTATGGGTGGGATCGTGATCGTCGCGGGCGTGCTGGTGGCCTATCTGGCGGTGCGCGGCAAGTCCCAATTCACAGGAGCGGGGATGTCGCTGCTGTTCGTGATGGTGAGCCTGGGAGCCCTAGGCTTCGTCGACGACTATCTGAAGGTCCGCAAGCAACGGTCGCTCGGACTGTCGAAGACCACGAAGATCGTGGGGCAGGCGATCGTTGCCGCCATCTTCGCGATCTTGGTGACGCGCTACGCGAGGGCAGGAGCGGAGATCTCCTTCATCCGTAATACGGGGTTCAATCTCGGCATCGCGTTCTACCTATGGATCTTCATCCTGCTGGCCGGCGCCTCCAATGCGGTCAATCTGACAGATGGCCTCGACGGCCTTGCTTCGGGGGCCAGCAGCTTGGTACTGGCGGCGTACGTGGTCATCGCATTCTGGGAGTTTCGGCACGCCTGCTCCCTCGGGTTGCCGCGCATAGGAGGCGCCTGCTACGTCCAGGGCGTAACCCCTTCGCTGGATACTGCAATCGTAGCCGCTGCGGCGATGGGAGCCGTAGTTGGGTTCCTTTGGTGGAATGCTGCCCCTGCTCGCATCTTCATGGGCGACACGGGGTCGCTCGCGCTGGGCGGTTTGATGGCAGGCTTGGCGGTTATCACCACCACGGAGTTGCTCTTGGTGGTCCTCGGGGGGCTGTTCGTTCTGGAGACAACGTCGGTGATCATCCAGGTGACGGCCTTCAAGATGCTTCATCGACGCGTCTTTCTCATGGCTCCGATCCATCACCACTTCGAGCTGCTCGGCTGGCCCGAGTTCACGGTGATAGTGCGGTTCTGGATAGTTTCGGGGCTGATGGTTGCATTGGGTCTTGGGCTCTTCTATGCGGAGTTCATGGCTAAGGGGGGCGTCGGATGAGCGATGTGGAGGGCAGACATGCGCTGGTCGTCGGCCTGGGGTCCAGCGGGTCGGCAGCCGCGCGCGTCCTGATCGCGGCGGGCGCTCGGGTTCGCGTAAGCGAGTCACGAGATGACGTCGAGGGTCTGGCGGAGCTGCGAGCACTCGGTGTCGAGGTGTTCACGGGAGGACACGAACCCTCGCATCTCGACGGTATCGATCTCGCCGTCGCGAGCCCAGGTGTGTTCGAGGCCGCGCCCATCCTGACCTGGGCGACGGATAGATCCATCCCGATCTGGAGCGAGCTTGAATTGGGCGCGAGACTGTGCACTGCGCCCTATGTTGCCGTCACGGGTACTAATGGCAAGACCACGACGACGGATATGCTCGCCTCGGTCATGCGGGCGTCGGGGATGGACGCCATCGCGTGCGGGAACATCGGCCACCCCTTCTCACTTGCGGCCGGCGAAGGGCACGATGCCCTCGCGGTAGAGGCCTCGTCATTCCAGCTGCGCTTCCAGGAGTCCTTCCACCCTCGTGTCTCTGTGCTGCTGAATCTGGCGGAGGACCACCTCGATTGGCATGGGTCCTACGAGGCATATGCGGATGCCAAGGCGCGGATCTTCGCTCGGCAGTCTGCAGACGACGTTCACATAGGGAATGCGGAGGACATCGGCGCGGCCGCGATATCGCGGGAGGCACCGTGCCGAACCTGGTGGTTTCGCCTCGGGGAACCAGGAGAAGGTGAAGTCGGCTACGTCGGTGGTCGGTTGGTGGCGCGTATCGACGGGGAGATAACCATCGGGAGACTCCGTTCGACCAATGCGGGCTTCCGTGCAGATGCTGCTGCTGCTGCTGCTGCTGCTCTTTCATTCGGAGTCGCGGGCGGTGCGGTAGCGGAAGGGATCATGGCAGCGCAGCCGCTTCCTCATCGAGGTCAGGTTGTCGCGACCAAAGAGGGCGTCGCATTCGTGGATGATTCCAAAGCCACGAATCCCCACGCGACCCTTGCAGGATTGGATGGACGCACCGACGTGGTTCTGATCGCAGGGGGCCTTTCCAAGGGAGTGGACCTGTCCCCGCTGGCGGCGGCTGCGCCACATCTGAAGGGGGTCGTCGCTATCGGCGAGGCCGCATCGGAGATCGCCGAGATCTTCGAGGGAGCGGTTCCTGTGCGGAAGGCTGACTCCATGCAGGAGGCGGTGCGAACGGCCTTCGAGCTCGTCGGGGATAGCGGCACCGTCATGCTGGCTCCGGCTTGTGCGAGTCAGGATATGTTCATGGACTACAAGGACCGTGGAGAGCGATTCACGCACGCCGCGGTCAGCCTCGCGGAGGGCGGTGCCCGTGGCTAGGGTGGCCGCCACGGTGTCTCCGAGACCGCAGCTTCGCCTGGTGACCGCGCGCGACAAGCGCGCGAGAGCGGCACTCAAGACCTCCAACCGAGGACTCATCGTTTCGTTGCTTGCTGCCGCTCTCCTCCTCTCGGCGACCGGTTTGATCATGGTTCTCTCGGCCAGCTCCGTCACGGCCTTTGCTCAGACGGGTTCAGGGTTCAGCTTCTTCCAACGACAGTTCATGTACGGGTTGGTTGGCATCGTCGGGATGATCGCCGCCGCTAGGTTGCATCACACCGTTTGGCGGAAGATCGCCTTTCCCTTCTTCGGGATCACGATCCTGCTGCTCGTGTTGGTGCTTCACCCAACGGCGGGTCACTCCGCGGGGGGGTCTTCGCGCTGGATAGAACTGGGGCCGATCACTATCCAGCCTTCCGAGATAGCGAAGCTGTCGGTCGTGGCGTTCGCTGCAGCTGTTCTCACCAAGAAGTGGAAGAAGCTCGACGAACCATCGCATCTGTTGTTGCCGCTGCTTCCCGCTGTTGGAGTTGTGTGCCTGCTGGTGATGTTGCAGCCCGACCTCGGAACGACGGTCGTCATCGCGGGCATGGTGTTCATCCTGCTGTTCGCCGCCGGCGTTCGCTTGAGATACCTGTTCACGGGCGCACTGGTCGGAGGCGCGCTCGGTTTCGCGCTGATCATGAGCGCGAGCTATAGACGCGAGCGACTCCTTTCATTCCTTGACCCTTGGAGTGACCCGAAGAACAGTGGTTACCAGGTGATCCAGTCGATGATCGGGCTTGCATCGGGGGGTCTAACTGGCGTCGGTCTGGGGGCCAGTAGGCAGAAGTGGGGCTATCTTCCGAACGGACATACGGATTTCATCTTCTCGATCCTCGGTGAAGAACTCGGCTTGATCGGCGCTGTAGCGGTGCTGTTCCTCTTCGGTGTGTTGCTCTTCACGGGCGTGCGCATCGCGTCACGCACCCCCGACGTGTTCGGGCGGCTGCTGGGTGCAGGTATCGTCGGGTGGCTGGGACTTCAGACCATCATCAACCTCGGCGCCGTCACCGGCCTTCTGCCCGTCACGGGAGTTCCGCTTCCGTTCGTTTCGTACGGCGGTTCATCCTTGGTCGTCTCGCTCACGGCCGTGGGGATCCTCATCAGCATCGCGAGGGCCGGACCGAAGGGTGGGGGCCGGGCTGTCCCCAAGGCCCAGAACGCTGCCGAGAGGCGCTCGCGGTGAAGGTGGTGATCGCCGGCGGTGGTACCGCCGGCCATGTCTTTCCCGCGATCGCTCTCGCACAGCGACTATCGGCGCGCGACGTCCAGGTTCATTTCACGGGAAGCAACCGTGGGCTCGAGACCGAGCTGGTCCCAGCCGCCGGGTTCGAACTGACGACCATGGACATCCGGCCCTTCCCTCGAAGGATCTCGGGCGACCTTGTCCGAACCGCGGCGGCCATGTACGGGGCCATCAAGTCCTGCGGGCCGGTGGTTGCGGATGCCGATGTGGTCGTGGGGATGGGTGGCTACGCGAGTGTACCCGCGGTCGTCGCCGCGTTTCGTGCGAAGGTCTCGGTTGTCATCCACGAGCAGAACGCAATATCCGGAGCTGCGAACCGGTACCTCAGTCGCCGAGCCGATGTGGTCGCCCTGTCCTTCGAAGCGGCCGAGACGAGCTTCCCCATTCGGGTTCGGAAGGCCGTCACCGGAAACCCTGTTCGGGAACAGGTCGCGCAAGTGGGACGAGGCCGGGACCGGTTGCGATCCGAGGCGTTCGACGTCTTGGGGCTCGACCCGTTGAGACGCACGATAGTCGTATTCGGAGGGAGCCAAGGCGCCCTGCATGTCGACACAGTTGCAGCGGAGGCGTGCGAACGGATGGCGGGTCGCGCCGATCTACAGGTGCTGCTGCTCACCGGGCGCGCTCACTTAGACAGGGTCGCCTCGAGCCTGGAACGGGAGATGACTCTGAAGGTCGAGGTTCTGCCGTTCTTGGATCGCATGGAACTGGCCTACTCGGTTGCCGACCTGGTCGTTTCGCGCGCGGGGGCGACCAGTATCGCGGAGACGACCGTGTGCGGGTTGCCGGCACTTCTGATTCCCTATCCGCATGCCACCGCCAATCATCAAGAAGTCAACGCCCGCGCTCTCGAGCGAGCTGGAGCGGCAGAGGTGATCCTCGACGCAGACCTGACCTCGAAGCTGCTGGCGGATCGCATCAGAGGGTTGATTTACGACGCAGCCAGACTGGAGGGCATGGCGGCGGCATCGGCCGCATGGGGCAGGCCCGATGCGGCCGATAGATTGGCCGATGTCGTTGTCGCCGGGGTTGGCCGATGACATATGTCGCGCCGCCCGGCAGCATCCCGACCCTCACCGTCCCAAGCCTCGAGGGAGTTCGCAGCGTTCACATGATCGGCGTCGGGGGAGCGGGGATGAGTGGTATCGCTCGCATCCTCTTGGCGATGGACATGGAGGTGAGTGGTTCCGACCTGAAAGACTCCAAGATGTTGAGGCAACTCGAGCGCGCAGGCGCGCGCGTCTTCGCCGGCCATGGTGCAGTGCAACTGGGCGATCCCGATGTTGTGGTCATCTCGACCGCGATCCCGGAGAAGAACCCTGAGTTGCAGGAGGCCAGGTCCAGAGGTATCCCCGTATTGGCTCGGATCCAGATGCTCGCTGCTCTCGGCCACAGTAGGGTCACCTATGGCATCTCCGGTACGCATGGGAAGACGACGACGACCTCGATGCTTGCAGTGATCCTGGAATCCGCAGGTCTCGATCCCACCTACGTGATAGGAGCAGACCTGAACGAGATCGGTTCGGGAGCCAGGAACGGGAAGGGGTTGCCATTCGTCGTCGAGGCAGACGAGAGCGACGGATCCTTCCTCCTTCTATCCTCCGACGTCGCCGTCGTGACCAACGTTGAAGAGGACCACTTGGACTTCTATCGGGGCGGCTCGTCGGAGATACGGGCTGCGTTCGCGGAGTTCTTCAACCGTTCCCAGAGAGCGGTCGCATGCGGAGACGATGAGGGTGTTCGTGCGGCGCTGACACTATCGGATCGCGGCGCGACGACATATGGCCTGGCCCCGGAGAACGACGCAGTGCTCACGGTTCTTGAGGCGCCGGCGGGACAGGCCAAGGGGGTCCTCCGGATACGCGGCGAGGACGTTCGGCTGTTGGTCAAGTCCCCCGGGGTACACAACCTCCTCAACGCTTCTGCGGCCGTTCTGGCGGCGGGGATGGCGGGAGTGGAGCTAACTGTCGCTGCGGACGCGTTGGAGGGATTCCGTGGAGTCAGACGGCGGTTCGAATATCTTGGGATGGCGGGAGGGGCCGAGTTCTTCGACGACTACGCGCACCACCCCAGCGAGATCTCTGCAACCCTGGCCGCAGCTCGCGGGATGGCTCCCGCTCGGCTCGTTGCCGTCTTTCAGCCTCACCGCTACTCGAGAACCGAGGTCCAATGGGAGGGCATGGGTGAGGCCATGGCCGCCGCAGACGTCGCGGTTATCACGGACGTATTTGCCGCCGGCGAGACGCCGATACCTGGCGTTTCGGGCAAACTGCTCGTGGACGCATTGTCAGAGACGGATCCGCGCAGGCGGCTCGTCTACCTTCCTCGCCGCTCCGACGTGAGCGGATTCCTCGCC